>JAEEGL016852499.1_pt1 | contig 13950 bp, 9 predicted proteins | sample 9134231 | NCBI WGS metagenome assembly JAEEGL01 (sample SAMN16246548, study PRJNA631951) | gut metagenome | biome: gut microbiome; feature: rumen; material: fiber-attached | host: Bos | place: Iran: Karaj | collected 2018-10
CACAAGCCCTGGTTTAATCCCTGAGCACCACAACCTACGATTACGATTTTCTTACCTTTAAGAGCGTTTACTCCGTCAGCACATTCTTCCTTAGCCATAGAGCGGTAGTGACCGAGCTGAAGACGTGCCTCTCTCCATGGAATTGAGTTAAAATAGTTGTTTCCCATTTTTATACCTCTGAAAACTTATAATGAAAATTAATATTTTAAGTATAATTTAAAGCTCTTTTTGAGTAAAGATGTAGCATTTTTTTCATAAGCTCAGAATCTTTTTTCCCCGGCTGGTCAGGAAATTCAAGACCGCCGGAAAGGTCAATTAATTCGGGATTAAACTGAGTTATAAGTTCTGCCGTATTTTCCGGAGTAATACCGCCAGCCAGCCACAAATGATTATCTGTTTTCTGATAGTCATGCTTTTTGGTATCCTGAAGGAAACGGGGCTCACCCATAGAAAAAAGTTCCTTTGCCATTTCTTCCGGATTTTGATTTTTGCTTGTGATTACAAAATAATGAGGAAGAGAAAGAAGTGACTGAGGAACTTTACTGTATTCAATTCCATGAAACTGAAGACAGTCGAGAATTCCCTGCTCAACAAGCTTTGCGGCTTCTTCCGCTTCTGCAGATTCAGGGTCTGTAATTACTGCGACTTTTTTTGCTGAAATATTTTTAAGAAGCGGCTTAAATTTTTCAAAACGGTTTTCTGAATCATGACAAACGTTGCGGGCAAATCCTGCAGCAAAAATAAAGCCCACAAAATCTGATCCAAGCGAATCTGCAAGAAGCAGGTCTTCTGGCTGGGTAAGGCCACAAATTTTTATAAGAGGATGAGATTCGCGCTCCAGTACTGAATACCAGAAACGGGCCTTTTTGTCCGGACATGCGCTTACAAAAGCGCTTACAAGGTCTTTGCGCAGAGACGGGGACTTTGCGGCTGCTTCACCTAAGAGCATTCCTGTGAAACCAAGACTGCCGGCAAAAGACGCTGCCTGCGGAGTTCTGATTCCGCTTTCAAAAATTACACGGGCATCTTCTCCAAGCACTGCCTTGATTTTTGAAAGAAGCTTACAGGGCTTAAGAAGATCAATAGAAAAATCTCTAAGGTCGCGGCTGTTTACACCACAGACGATGTATTGTAAATCAGAGACCTCCATCCCCTTTCTGACAAAGGCAAGCTTTTCCAGATCTTCCTCTGTTCGGACTTCAATCAGAGAAGTCATTTTATAAGAAGCAGCTCTTTTCGCCATTGCAAGCATATTTTCCGCATCAAGGATTCTTGCAATTAAAAGGACAGCATCTGCTCCTGCACGATAAGAAATATCAACCTCATCAGGATACAAAAGAAAATCTTTACGAAGAACGGCAATATCAACAGAGGTACATACTGACATTAAATCCTTAAGATTTCCCTTAAAATAGTTTTTTTCTGTCAGGCAGGATATTGCCGCCGCGCCAGCCTCCTCATACGAAAGGGCGGTCTTTGCGGCATCTAAGTCCGGAGCAATATCTCCTTTACTTGGAGAAGCCCGCTTTACCTCAAGAATAACTCCCTTTTGAACAAGGAAGGGATGAAGCGGACGTCTTCGGGTTTCTGGAATATCAGCTCCAAAGTCAATTCCAAGTTTTTCGATATCTGCGATTCTGCGGTCAACAATTTCTTTCAATATATCATGCATGCTTATGCCGCCTTTGCGCTTTCTGTTTTAATCTCTTCGAGTTTACGTAAAGCTTTACCACTTTCAATTGCGCTTACAGCCATATCGTAGCCGTCTTTCAAAGTCTTTGCCTTACCTGAAAGATAAAGAACCGCACCGGCATTAAGACCAACAGCAGCCTTAATTGTTGTACGACCACGACCATTCAGAACTTCGAGCGCAAGCGCCGCATTGTCCGCCCCGCTGCCGCCCTCGAGCTCCCCTTCATCAGCACCGCTGATGCCAAACTTGGCAGGTTCAATTACATAACGATACTCTTTTCCGTCTTCATTAATCTGGAAAACATCAGTAGGCTGACAAGGCGAGATTTCATCAAAACCATCGCGGCTGTGAATTACCATAACACGTTTTGCTCCGAGGGCCTTTGCGGCTCTGGCATAATCTTCCATTAAGTCCTTGCTGTAAACGCCAAGCACTTCGTACTCAACTCCAACCGGATTCAAAAGAGGACCAAGCACATTAAAGATTGTCTTAATTCCAAGAGCCTTACGAACCGGAGCCGCAAAGCGCATTGCTGAATGATATACCGGCGCCATAAGGAAGGCAAAGCCGGAGTTCTTAAGAAGTGTCGCTGTCTTTTCAGGTTCAGCCATAATCTTAATTCCAAGATTTTCAAAAAAGTCTGCCGCCCCGCTCTTTGATGAAACGGCTCTGTTACCATGCTTTGCAACACTCTGTCCACAGCTTGCCGCAACAATAGCGCTGAGGCTTGAGATATTAAAGCTGCCTTTTCCGTCACCACCTGTTCCTACAATTTCTGCAAGCTCAGCGGCATTTTCTTTTTTCTCCAGAGGGAAAGGCGTTTTCTTTTTAAGAAGGGCTCCTGCACAGCCTGCCATTTCTTCTGATGTAGGAAGACCGCGCGCAGCCATAGCAGTAAGAATTGATGCAGTAACTTTTTCGTCCATTGTTCCGTCGGTAAGGCTTTCCATAAAGAAAGCTGCCTGTTCACGATTCAAAGGCTTTCTCTCATCAATCAGCTGGCGAAGATATTCTGCGACAGGAAGATTGTCGCGGCGATAATTCAGAAAGGCCGTAAAAAGTTCCTGGCAGGCCTGGCTCGCAATGCTTTCCGGATGGAACTGCACGCCCTCAATCGGAAGAGTTTTATGACGGATACCCATAATATCCCCATCCTTTGCACGGGCTGTAACTTCAAAATCAGAAGAAAGTGTAGCTTCGTCAATAACTAACGAATGGTAGCGTGTAAACTTTGCAGTTTTTCCGATTGTTCGGAAAACGCCGCGTCCATCGAGATCAATATCTTCTACAATTCCATGCTTAATAAATTTTGCTCCAACAATTTTTGCGCCAAAGGCTTCACCGATTGCCTGATGACCAAGACAGATTCCAAGAACAGGAATCTTTCCTGCAAAATATTTTATTGCTCCAATACTTATTCCGGCGCTTGTCGGATTTCCTGGTCCTGGTGACACAATAAGATGTGTAGGGTTCATTGCGGCAAGCTGCTCTACACTTGCCTCGTCATTTCTCACAACTTTTATTTCTTCTGCAGTAGCATTCTGCAAGGCCTGTACAACGTTGAATGTAAAACTATCATAATTATCAATTACTAAAATCATATATAACCTCACTTAGTCAAAGTATCTATCAATGCCCCGAGCTTCTCACAGGTTTCTGTGTACTCACGCTCCGGCTCCGAATCATAAACTATTCCTCCGCCTGCCTGCAGGTTCCATACATTTCCCTGACGCAAAGCACATCTGATTGAAATACAGAAGTCCAGATCACCAGTCGGCTGAATATAACCAACAGCACCTGCATAGAAACGGCGCTTTGTTTTTTCAAGGCCGCTCAGAATCTGCATGGCACTGATTTTTGGAGCCCCACTTACTGTTCCTGCCGGAAAGGCTGCGCGCAAAACCTGAAGAGGTTTTACACCCTCTCGGACAATGCCTTCTGTAGTACTTACAAGATGAATTACATGACTGAACAATTCGCACTCCATGTACTGAGAAACATTCACGCTTCCCTTTTCGCAGACACGACCAAGATCATTTCTGGCAAGGTCAACAAGCATAAGATGTTCTGCCTGTTCCTTTGGATTATTGCGAAGTTCAATTTTTAATTTTTCATCTTCGGCTTCGCTCTTTCCACGGCGGATAGTTCCGGCAATCGGATGAATTGTAGCTTTGCCCTTTCTTACACGGACAAGACTTTCTGGTGAAGCACCGGTAAACTGGAAATCACCAAAATCAATATAGAAAAGATACGGCGACGGATTTACCTTTCTGAGTTTTCCGTAAACTGCCATAGCCGGAGCCTTGCATTCAATCTGAACACGGCGGCTTGGTACTGCCTGAATAATATCGCCGGCAACAATATGCTTTTTGAGTTCTGTTACCTTCTGAATATATTCAGCCTTTGAGGCTTCAAGATTTGTAAGCATTTTATATTCGAAGCTTAAACGGTCTTCTTCAACGTAAGAAAAATCCATGTCGTTAATTCGCTTCAAAAGTTTTTCCATTGCGGCATTCAGATCAATCTGATGTTCATTATAATTAAGGGCAAAAATATGCATCTCTTCGGTAAAGTGATCAAAGATGATATAAAGATGTCCGGTAACAAAAAGACTTTCCGGAATATTCAATTCATCCTTCTGTTCAAAAAATTTGATATTGTCGCAATGTTTTGCAAACTCATAACTGAGGTAACCAAGTCCACTGGCAGGAAGCGGCAGCTCAGAAAGAGGACCATCCGGGGTTCTGTTCTGCTGAGCCACATACAAAAGGGCGTCAAGAATATCCGGTGTTTTTTCTCGGCCAAGTGCGTCATAACTTTTTTCACCTTCCATAACAGAAGGATCAAAGGGAATTTCTTTTCCATCGATTACAAAAAAGATTCCGTCATCATCCTGTTTGATTTTGAATGCTTCTTCTGTCATCAGAATTGAATAACGCTCGCGGCCTTTTGCAAAACTTGCTGATTCAAGAATTGCGCTTGCCCCGATTTTTTTTGCAAGCAGATAAGGTGTATAGCGTGAGTTCTGAATACACTTGTACATTAAGTCCATTCTTGTTTTCATTTTTCTACCTCCGTTTTTTTAATTATTTTTTCCTGTAAGTTCTTCTGCTTTTGCGCGAACTGCTTTGTAAAGAGCGTCAGAACTGTTTTTATTTTCTGTGATTATGCGGACAAAGACGCTGCCCGCAACAATTGCTTCAACACTGTCTGCAAGAAGTTTTGCCTGATTTCCATTAGAGATTCCAAAGCCTCCGTAAATCTTACTTCCACCCTGGCTTACGGCTTTCAAAAAATCGATTGTATTTTTATCTACCTGAGTATCACTTCCTGTGATACCAGTTCTAAGTGCGGCATAAATATATGGGAAGCCTGCTGTCGCCATTTTCTTAAGACGTTCAGGGCTCATACTTGGAGCCGCAACCGGAATATTCTCCATTCCGTTTTTTCTGCAGGCGGCAGTAAGTCCTTCATCAAAATCAAAAGGCAGGTCTGGAATTATCATTCCTGTTACACCAGCGGCCGCAGCCTGTTTACAAAAGTTTTCGATTCCCGGTGTATAAATCAGAGAGCCGTAACTCATCAGATAAATTGCAACCTGTGGAAACTCCTTATGAAGGCGGGCAATAAAAGCAAGTCCGTCTTTAGTTTTATAACCACGCTGCAAAACCTCTGTACAGGCTCCCTGAATTGCAGGACCATCTGCACTAGGATCTGAAAAAGGAAGCTGTATTTCCAGAATATCAGCACCACCGTCAACAAGGGCTCGGGCTGCTGTAAAGGCCAGTTCCTCTGTAGGATATCCGGCAACAAGATGACTCATTAATTTTCTCATTTCTGACCTCCCATTATCTTTGCTTCATGAATATCTTTATTTTCTTCCAGACGTTCGATTTCTGAATGAAGAAAATCCAGCCATTTTTCATGACGGAAAACCGGCGAAGTGATAAACACATCCTTGTCTCCGCGACCACTCATATTAATGATAATTGCTTTCTCTTTTGAAAGGGTCGGTGCCAGTTTGATTGCCTCGGCTCCTGCGTGAGCACTTTCCATTGCAAAAAGCACCCCTTCATTTTTTGCAAAAAACTTTACGGCATTTAAGGCTTCGTCATCTCGGGCAGAAGTAAACTCGATGCGGCCGGAACAGCCAAGTGCGGCAAGCTGTGGTCCGATTCCACAATAATCAAGACCTGCAGAAATTGAGCGGGTTGGCAAAGCCTGTCCATCATCATCAAGAAGAAAGCGTGATTTATAACCATGCATAATTCCTTCACGGCCGGCATTGCCAGTCATACGGGCCGCATTCTCGCCTACTCCATTTCCAATTCCACCTGCTTCAACACCAATAAGGCGAGGTTCTTTTTTATCAACAAAAGGTGAGAAAAATCCGATTGAGTTTGAACCGCCGCCGACACAGGCAATCAAAGCAGCAAGGTCAAGTTTTCTTTCCGCAGCCTGCTTTTCTACCTCGCGTCCAATCACGCTCTGAAATTCTCTTACCATATCAGGGAAAGGTGCCGGACCAAGTGCACTTCCAAGAACATAATGTGTTGTATCTGGATTTGCGGCCCAGTCACGCATTGCTTCATTTACCGCATCTTTAAGAGTACGGCTGCCGCTTGTTACGGCATGAACCTTTGCCCCGTACAGTTCCATTGCGGCAACATTTGGCTGCTGGCGGCGAACATCAACTTCACCCATGTAAACAGTACAGTCGAGACCAAGCTTTGCACAGGCAGCGGCAGTTGCAACTCCATGCTGACCAGCACCGGTTTCTGCTATGATACGCTTCTTTCCCATACGCTTAGCAAGCAGACACTGACCAATTGCATTATTGATTTTATGTGCCCCGGTATTTGCAAGACCTTCGAGCTTAATATAAATCTGAGCACCGCCAAGAAGCCTTGTCGCAGTTTCAGCAAAAAGAAGAGGAGTTTCTCTTCCAATATAATCTCGCTGAATCATTTCCAATTCATCTAAAAAAGTACGGTCCTGCATTGCTTCCTTAAAAGCAATTTCCAGTTCATCAAGCGGACGCCTTAAAACTTCCGCCACATACTTTCCGCCAAAAGCATCAAAAAAACCATTATCAGAATGCGCCATTGCAACCCCCAGAAAAAATGTTTCTTAAATCTGTTGTTTCTATTTATAGAAACATAATATCGGCATTCTTCTGTTTCTGTCAATAGAAACAGCAATAATATTCTGTTATATTGGATTAAAACAGGACAGATTTATCTGGCGGGCAAAAAAAAAGGACCAGATAATCCCAAGCACAGCTCTAGTCGCATACCGCTGCTGGATTCCTCCTCTGACGGGGTTTTGCGAAAGACACTTGAAGGGCATCTGATCCGATTAAGAATCTACCATAAGGCCGCCGAATCTGTCAATCACCATAAATATAGAAGCGTTTGTCTTTGTCAGCCTTTGATTTGTACAAAGCAAGGTCCGATTTTTTGAAAAGATCTGAATAATTGTTTTCGATGCCGGTATAAATTGCGACACCTATACTTGTGCTGATTTTTTCTTCGGCCACCGGAAGAGCAACTTTTTCTGAGGCACCTTTTACAATTTCATCAGCAATCTGAAGAGCGGTGTTTTTGTCATCTGTATTTTTGATGAAAATAATAAATTCATCGCCGCCAAAACGTCCAACAATTTCATCCTTCTGAAATTTATTTCCGAGGAAATTCCCAATCTGAATGATTACGCTGTCGCCGATATCATGACCGTAAGTATCATTAATTGCCTTAAAGCGGTCAACATCAAGCATGAACATAAGGCCTTTTGTTTTTGATGAATCAGCCAGGAACTCATTGATTTCTCTGGTCAGAGCGCCCTTGTTTTTAAGACCCGTCATTTCGTCTGTATCTTTCTGGATATTGATTTCTCTTGTTAAGACAAATTCCCTGATTCGAACCGCATTTGCAATGATATTCAGAAAAACACCAACTACGGTAAAGGTCAAAACGTTTACTACATCAATACGCCAGATTTCATAACTTTTGATTTTATACATCCAGAAGAGGAAAATCGCTGAGACGGCGCATAATTCGATTGTCATGAAAACTGGTTTATCAATCATAAAAAGCGGTGTAATCAAAAGAAAAACAATAAAAGTTGTTGCGGGTAAGGTCGGATTATTCTGGGAAATTAAACAGGCAAACAAAAAGAGCAGAGAGATTGATAAATAAATTAAAAGCTGGGCAACAATAGAATCTTCTTTCAGATAAAAGAAAAAAGAAATTGCAATTGCGGAATAAATAAATGATAATAAATAGAAGAAACTGTTACCTCTCAGTAAATCATTGCACAAAGAGATGAAAAATAAAGTTCCAAAAACTGCGGCAATTAAAAAGTGAAGAATCCGCCAGATTACAAAATTCGAAATATATGCATCTTTCTTTATTGCGTTATATTCCTCCTTTTCTATACCGCAATAAAAGAAATAGTTATGTAGTTTTTTAAGACCAGACATCCTTTACCCCATGATATTTTTTGCAGATTTATCCGCTGAACTTTTTTAATTAAAATATTAGAGGTAAAGGAATTATAGCACGTTTTTCTTTTTATGTGTATTCCTTCTGCTATTTATGATCTTACGCGCAAAAACCCACCCGCTTTTGGCTGTGACCGTTTTCACCTTTTTCTTTCTGAATATCGCAAAGCTCTTCAATTATGTAAGCTCCGTCTATTTCCTCCGGATCCATAAATCTGATGGTGTCTGATATGCGGCTGAAATCACCAGGAGTTACTGTCTCATGACGGGCAAGCCTTTCAATTTCGGTCTGTGTAAAATCATAATCCCTGAAAAATTTGTGAAGAAGAGTTTCAATTCCTTCCTTATTCAGGGCCTTAAAATCTACCGTAATATGGAAACGTCGGAGCATTGCGGGATCCATGATGTTTCTGAGATTTGTAGTGCATATGACGATGCCCGGAAACTCTTCAAGCTGGGTGAGAAATTCATTTACCTGCGTGCGTTCAAAATTCCGCTCGGCATTGTTTCTGTCCGCGAAGAAACTGTCTGCTTCATCAAAAAGAAGAATCTGGTCATTTGCGGCGGCCTGGGCAAAAGCGGCGGCAATATTTTTTTCTGTTCCGCCGACATATTTATTGAAAATATCGCTGGCCCGTTTCAAAAGAATTTCTTTACCAAGGGCGCCGCTTATGTAACGGGCAAACTCTGTTTTACCGGTTCCGCTCAAGCCGTAAAAAAGCATGCGCACTGCACCACTTCCCGGATTCTTGTCCGCAAACTTTTTTGCATTGATGAGCATGTTTATTATTTTCTTTGCCGAGATGCTGGTATTTAAAACACCAATATCATAAGAGTCTTTGACCTTTGTACGCATCTTTGCCTTACCATGCAGCAGCGTTGAATTATTCTGCAGAACAATATCGATATCTTCGAGCAGCTCCTTTTCATCTTCCTTACCCATGCTGGTAACTGTCGTAATAAGATTATCAACAGAGGCGCCTGTCACCTGATATTTTGAAAGCAGCTTCAGGATATCTTTTCTGGTTGATTCTTCAAGCTCGAGAGACTGTAGTTTTTTTGAAGCAATATTTTCAAGCATGGAAACCGGCATAGGCTCAAACTTGTGGGAAACTGTAAAACGTCGCAGGGTACTTTCATCCATCTGAGATTGATAATTCACAATCCAGATTACTTTGTTTTTTGAGTTTTCCAGCATCTTGTTTACGATACCTTTCTTCTTGGGAGAAACGGTTTCACCAAAAAAACTTTCTACTTTTGTATTAAGAAGTGATTCTGCTTCATCTACGATAAGAACTGTGTCTTTGCGGTCAAGAGAAAGCAGACAATTCAAACGACCGAGCGCATCTTCGCGGGGAAGCATTTCACTTTCATTTTTGAAGATGATGGCTTTTTTGCCCGTGCTTTTAATAAGGGACTTTGCGTATTCTGTTTTGCCGGAGCCTGCGGCGCCATACAAAAGAATTGAAACAGGATTTTCTGATTCCAGCAGTCTCCTGTAAATCTTTGTATTTTTCTCCGATACAGAAAAGCTGCTGAGCGCATAGGTTTTGCTAAGTCCCTGAGTCTTAATACAATCAGAAAAATAAATGCTGAAATCCCGGGCTTCAATACATTCCATAAGAGCCGTATTCAAAATTCTGTCTTCATTAATAAATCCATACTGACGAAGCTTTGAATCTCTGCGTGTAATCTGCTGAAACTGTTTTTTACTGATTCTAAGAATATCTGTATAAAGGCCAAGAGAATTTTCTGACAGGGAATTCAAAACCTGGGAAGCAAGTTCAATTGTTCCTTTTCTATAACGGAAGAGGAGATATTCTGTTTCTATGTCTGACAGTTGAAGTTCTTTCTGCAGAAAATCCAGTCGGGAAATATCATGAACCTTTTTTTCGAATCTTGCCGGAAGCTCATTATGAAATATCCTGATATTAACCTCTGCCTTTGAAAAGAAAGTATAATAGATGATTTGAGAATAAGCACCTATTCCCTTTTTACTCAGGCTTCGATAATAATTGCGCTCCCCTTCCGGCATTTCCAGAAAGTTCATATTGCGGTCATTGATTATTTCATCTTCCTCAAAGACGTAAGTTTTTTCAGCCTTTATTTTACGAAGCATTCTCTGACTTATAGTTCTTTGTTTCTGCTCTTCTAAAACTTCTTCTTCGCTTTCTTCCCTTCCAAAGTTTTTGTGATAATGAAGCTTGCCTGCTTTTTCGAGTTCAAAAACATAATCAATAAGAACCCTATCCAGTCTGTCAAATAAGCCAAGATTGTATGCAAGTTTTTCGAGAAGACTATAACAATCTTCTTCATCAAAAATTTCCAGATTTGAAATATTCTTTGTAATAATAAAAAGATAACCGGCAATTGCGAGCAGATCATTTTTGTCAGCTTTTTCTATGCTGGTTCCATAAAGTCTGTCCTCATTTGACAATCCGAAACTTCTTCGCATTATTTATCCTCCTCTTCCTTATTCTGATTTTCTGATGCAGAGAATAAATATAGGGAGAGATTTTCGAACGTCAAAAAAAATTAAAAAAAAATAATCGTGGTCAATAAATCGCGGTCAAGCTTCGTAATAGTAGCGGTTCTCGCAGTCTTTAGTGAGTGGGACGTGCAGTTCATCTTTCATGGCAGTAAGGACTTTGTAAAGAACCTTTTCGCTGACACCGCAGGAGAAGCCATTCACTTTGTCGATTTTGGATTTTACCTTGAGAACCAGGGACAGTTCTTTGATAGTAAATCTGTGCCCCGCCTTAAATAATTCGTCTATCATTTTGATTCTTTTGTATTCATCAATACCACACGCCATAAAACCCGCCGGAAAAAAAATTAAAACTTTTGCTTATATTATACACCTTTTCTCAAATCTTGAGAATGGTCGCTGTATACTGATATTGTATGAATAACCTTTCATTTTACAAATCTTCACTTAATCCACTTACAAAAGAAGCAGAGATGGAGCTGGCAGAAAAAGCGTCAGCAGGAAACAGAGAGGCACGCGAAACTTTAATCCGCGCGAATATTCGTTATGCGCTCAGTTACGCAAAAAAATTTTATGGCCACGGACTTTCAAACGAGGAGGTAAACGAAGAAGCTGTTATCGGGCTTATAAAAGCCATCGATCATTTTGATTTTACAAAAGGCACGAAAGTAATTACTTACGCAAGAACCTGCATCATGAACGAAATACTTTCCGCCTGCAACAAAGCCGGCGACTCACAGCAGGTCAGTCTGGATGATTTCGGCAACAACGATTTTGGAGAAACAAAACTTACCAGTATCCCGGATACAGAATCTTACACTCCTGAAGAAACCGCAGTTTATCACCTTCAGAAAGAGCAGCTTTATGAAAGTCTGGAAAATCTTTCTTCTATGGAAAAACAAATCATCTGCATGCACTACGGTTTACAGAATTATAAAAAACCCTGCTCCCTCACAAAAATCGGTGAAAAATTCGGCGAATCAAAACAACTTATTCATTACATTGAACAGAAAGCCCTCGCAAAGCTAAAGGCAGAATTTGCCGCATAATTTGTTGATATGACTAAAATTAACCAGTATAATTTAATGACATGCTATTGAAGAGAGCACATTTAATTTTATCGGTTATTTTATTAAGTTTAACTATCTCCTCATGCGATTTCTTTAAGACCGATGTTGCAGACTTTATGGAAACCTACACAGAGACTGCGGCCATCGACAATCACGAAATCAGTGTTGAAACTTATTATGACCAGTCAAAAGCTCTCTGCATAGCATCCGAAGAAAACACCGAAATCTTTTTATACATGCGAAATCCAAAAAAGTTCCACCTCAATCCGCATGTAAGCTTCAATGAATTAAGCGAGCAGATAGACCGTTCAAACATCACCATAGAACAACTGGATGAAATCACCGTTAAACTTTCTCTGCCACAGGCATTTCTGATTGCTTCAGACGAAGGAAAAAATATTTCTCCCCTGATTGGACTTTACGAACCTTTGAGTGGCCGTGAGTTTGATAAATATCCTATACAGCTCAACTGCAACACAATTCCGCCCGTAATTCTGAACCCTACCATTATGAACAACGGCGGCCAGACTTTTGTAATTGCTTTTGATATGCCAAACGAAGAAGAAGCGGCCATCCGTCATAAAGATCTCACTGAGATTGTGATTGGCGGCACAAGTTATCCGGTTTCGGTTACTACACAAGTTGAATCGGACGGTCTGAGCCATGCGGTTTATAATTTTTCAGATTCACGCTTTACCCGTACACGAAGCTCTTCTTATATAGCCATTAATTCTAAAGATTTTACAGAGAACCGTAATTCAGTTTATTTTGAAACCGGCGAACCTTTTGTCGCAGCCGATAAAGAATACACTCTTGAATTAAAAGACAGCGCCGGCCTTTCTTCTACCGTAAAGGCTTCTACCGTAATTTCAAAACTGCTAAAGCCTGTCCTTAAAAATCAGAATGATTCTGTGATATCAGAAAACGGAATGACAGGAATTCCTTTTGATGAAGATACACAGAAAGGCCGCATCACAATATATCCTCCTGAGCAGGACCATCTTGGTCAGCCGGTCAGCGGCGCTACTGTTCACTACAAGGTTTATGAAGCAACCGGCAGCGGCATTATTTACACCAGCGGTTCAGCAAGCGAAGCAAAAACTATTGAGCTGCCTCAGAACACTTACCGCGTAGAAGCCTATGCTACTCTTACTAACTATGAAAACTCCGCAACAACCACCGTCAAGTTCCGCTTTGTAAACAACGCCCTTTACGTAAATCCAGACTTTGTAAACGGAGATGGTTCAGAGTCCGCACCTTGGGCTTCAATCGCAGAGGCTTTTGCTGATATCAATGATCCGGACAGACGCCATGAAACAAAGTTCACTATTTACATAGAAGGTAATGTTCAGGAAGATATCGTAATTGATGATACTCTGGGCACAGATGAAATTGAAATCACAAGAAAGTCTGGAGCAGATACAGCAAAGATAAAATCTCTTACTGTAAATTGTGCTAAGCCTGTTACCCTTGGAAATATTACTGTAACAAATACAGATGCCGCCGGTATTGGTGTTAAGCTCAATGAGGATGCGACCGTCACTCTGACCGGAACCAGTATCACAGGAAACAGCGGACCTGGAGTTTACCTTGCGGCTACAAATGCGGTCTGCAATCTTGACGGTGCATCAATTACCGGAAACAACGGCGGTGTAGATTTGAAGTCTGAGTTTGCCGCTACTACAGGCAACGGTGGTACCCTTAACGTTAAGGGCAACACCGTAGTAAATAATAACGGAACTTCAAATGTAATACTTTCTGCTAACGGAATGGGCTCAACAATTCATGTAAACGGTGCTATTGCTTCTACCGCAAGCATCGGTGTAACACCTGTGAGTCTGCCTACAGGAGACAACAAGCTTACAATTACAAGCGGCTACAGCTCTCACAACTCAAGAGCACCTGGCTATGTATTCTTCTCTGATGCGGATTATGGAATTATGCTCCATAGTGGTGAGGCGGCAATTTCTCAGAGCTCTGGTATTATTTCTCATCAGTTTGAATATACAGTTGAGTTTAATCTTGCGGCTGGCTGTGATGCAACAATTACTCCGGGCCAGGCAAAAACAATTTCTGTAGCACCGGTTATTAAACGAAATGGGGTTGATATAACAAGCACTGTTCCGGCTGCCGACCTGCAGTGGGAGCTTTACGTAACCTGCCATAGCGACACAATTGAAACCTCTACAACAAACTC
>JAEEGL017420088.1_pt1 | contig 13950 bp, 11 predicted proteins | sample 9134231 | NCBI WGS metagenome assembly JAEEGL01 (sample SAMN16246548, study PRJNA631951) | gut metagenome | biome: gut microbiome; feature: rumen; material: fiber-attached | host: Bos | place: Iran: Karaj | collected 2018-10
TAAACAAATTTAGGCCATATTCTGTAGGTCAAGCAGCAAGAATATCTGGTGTTTCACCAGCAGATATATCTGTACTTCTTATCTATTTAGAACAAAGAAACAAATAATAAATTATAAAGGAAATTATTATGAGTGAAGAAGAATTTTTAAATTCCATGGAAAACATATTAAAAGAGATTAATATTAAGCTTACAATAGAAAAAAAGAAAAAGTTTTATAAATATATGAATTTATTATTAGAGTGGAACAAAATAATTAATTTAACAGCAATTGAAGAACCTGAGGAGATAATTATTAAACATTTTATAGATTCAATAACACCTATAAAGTGGATAAAAAGTGGAAGTTATATTGCAGATATTGGAACTGGAGCAGGTTTTCCTGGAATCCCAATTGCAATTATAATGGATAAAAGTGAAATACTTTTAATAGATTCATTAAATAAAAGAGTTAATTTCTTAAATGAAGTTATTAAAAAATTAGAATTAAAAAATGTAAATGCAATACATTGTAGAGCAGAAGAGGCAGGAAACTCCATAGAATACAGAGAAAAATTTGATGTGACAATTTCTAGAGCAGTTGCAAATATGAGTACGCTTTTAGAATACCTAATTCCTTTAACAAAGATTAATGGAACTGCTATATGTATGAAAGGAAATAACGTAGAAGAAGAACTAGAAAAAAGCAAAAAAGCTTTTGAAATATTAAAAGCTAAAATTGAAAAAATAGACAACTTTTATCTTCCACAAAGCGATTATGAAAGAAACTTAATAATTGTAAGAAAACTAGAAAAAACGCAAAACATATATCCTAGAATGCAGGGAAAACCAGCAAAAGACCCGATTATGTAATAGAATGTTGTAACTAAAACAAAAATAAAAAAAGATAGATTTTTTTGAAAAAATTTATCTTTTTTTATTGACACAAAACAAATATTTTTATATCATTATTATGATAAATTAATTAAAGAAGGAGATGTGGATTTTGGGAAAAGTAATAAGCATTGCCAATCAAAAGGGCGGGGTAGGAAAGACAACAACAGCAGTAAATTTAAGTACATGCCTTGCAAAATCAGGAAAAAAAGTATTAATGATTGATGCAGATCCACAAGGAAATGCGACAAGTGGTCTGGGAATAGAAAAAGAAGTTGAAATATCTATTTATGACGTTATGATAAATGATGTTCCAATTAAAGAAACACTAAAAGATTCATGTATAAAAACATTAAAAGTATGTCCATCTAATATTAATCTTGCAGGTGCTGAAGTTGAACTTGTATCAATGATGTCTAGAGAACATAGGTTAAAAGAAAAATTGGACGAAATAAAGGACGAATTTGATTTTATAATTATAGATTGTCCACCGTCTTTGGGATTAATAACATTGAATAGTTTTACAGCTTCAGATAGCGTTTTAATACCAATTCAATGTGAATATTATGCATTGGAAGGATTGGGACAACTTATTAATACAATAAATTTAGTAAAAAAGCATCTTAATAGAAATTTTGAAATTGAAGGTGCGCTTTTAACAATGTATGATATTCGAACTAATTTGTCAAATCAAGTTGTTAAGGAAGTAAAAAACTATTTCGGGGAAAAGGTATATAAAACTGTAATTCCTAGAAATGTAAAATTAAGTGAAGCGCCGAGTTATGGAATGCCTATTACTATATATGATGCTAAGTCTAAAGGCGCAAAATGTTATGATAAATTTACCAAAGAATTTATAAAAAATAATCAGCAAACAAGGGCAAAACATATGAAAGAATAAAGAAAGAGGTGTCAATATGACAAAAAAGACCGGTTTAGGAAAAGGGTTAGATGCACTATTTGCAACTAATGTACCAGAAGAGGAACAAATTAAAGCAAATGAAATTGTTCAAATGCTGAAATTAACAGAGATTGAGCCAAATAGAAATCAACCACGAAGAAAGTTTGATGAAGAAGCATTAGAAGAACTTGCAAGTTCAATTAAGAGATATGGAGTAATTCAACCAATTATAGTTACAAAAAAAGATAATTTTTACGAGATTGTTGCAGGTGAAAGAAGATGGAGAGCGTCAAAAAAAGCTGGTATAACAGAGATTCCTGTAATAGTTAGGGAAAACGATGAACAAAAAAATAAAGAAATAGCATTAATTGAAAATATTCAAAGAGAAGATTTAAATCCAATAGAAAAAGCTAAAGGGTTCAAGGCGCTAATGAGCGAATATGGACTTACACAGCAACAAGTAGCAGATACAATAGGAAAAGCTAGAAGTAGTGTTGCAAATACAATTAGAATATTGAATTTAGACGACAGAGTAATTGAACTAGCTTTAGAGGGGAAACTTACAGAAGGACACTGTAAAGCTCTTTTAGCTATTGAAGATAAAGAAAAACAGTATATAACTGCTATGCACATGATAGAAACAAAAGAAACAGTTAGAGAAGCAGAAAAGAAAATGAGCGCACGAAAGAAAATGCCGAAAAAAAATGAAAAATATGAAGCAATATATAGAGATATAGAGAGTAGTTTTAGGGGCTTTTTTGGAACGAAAGTTAAAATAGATGCAAAACAAAATAGAGGTAAAATAATAATTGAATATACCTCAAATGATGACTTGGAAAGGCTTTTGGATTTAGTAAAATAATTTTAATAGCAATCTCTTGACATTTTAGGCTGAAAATGTTAATATAGATACTGTCACAGGTTTTGTGACAGCTAACTGGAGAGGTGGTCGAGTTGGTTTAAGGCACCAGTCTTGAAAATTGGCGTAGGTTTATAGCCTACCGTGGGTTCGAATCCCACCCTCTCCGCCAAAATTAATTATGTAGGTGTACCCAAGTGGTTGAAGGGGTCAGTTTGCTAAACTGATAGGGTTCGCAAGGGCCGCGGAGGTTCAAATCCTCTCACCTACGCCAAATGGGGTAATATTTTTATTACTTCTTTTTTATTTCACAAAACAAAATAATAAAAATATGAAGGGTATAATTTAATTATATTAAAAAAATTAATAAATACTATTAAAATGATTAATTAAATAAATTAATAAATATAATTAAAATAAATAATTAAATAAATTAATTAATAAATATTAATTAAAATAAATAATTAAATAAATTAATTAATAAATATTAATTAGAATGAATAATTAAATAAATTAATTAATTAATTAATAAATATTAATTAGAATAAATAATTAAATAAATTAATTAATAAATATTAATTAGAATAAATAATTGAATAAATTAGTTAATTAATATTAATTAGAATTAATAATTATTATAAAAAATAATTATTAAAATATTAAATTTAATCAAATAATTAATTACCTTATAAAGAGATGAAGTTGATAAAGAGACGTGCTCGATACTTCACAGCAACCACCATATAAAATGAAAGGTGCTAATTCACGATAGATAAGGATAACTATGGAATAAAAATTTAATCCTAAAAGTTATCTTTTAGGATTTTTTTAGTATAAAAAATAATTAATTAAAATATTAATATAAATATTTAAATATTATTTTTAGATGTTACTATTTTTATTTTACATTTTTATATATAATAATATAATTTTAGAATTAAAAAAAAATAAATAATTATTTGTTATTATCAGTATCTATTTTTATATTTTTTTATTAATTATTATTATTTTTATTTATTGATTATTATTTAAAATTAAATATTTTATATTTATACTTATACTTTTATCTTTAGAATTATTTAATAGAAAAACAAAAAAATAAAATTAATAAAACATGGAGGAATAAAATTATGAAAAAATATTTTTTTACATCAGAAAGTGTAACAGAAGGACATCCGGATAAACTATGTGATTACATTTCAGATAGTATTTTAGATGAATGTTTAAGACAAGATAAGAATTCAAGAGTAGCGGTAGAGACAATGGCTTTTGAAAATAATATTACTGTAGCTGGACAGATTACAACAGACGCAAGTATTAATATGGAAGATTTAATTAGAGAAAAAATAAAAGAAATAGGTTTTGATAATGCTCAAACAGACATGGATTATAGAACATGTAAAATAAATATTGATATTACAAAGCAAAGCCCAGATATTGCAATTGGTGTAGATACAGGTGGAGCTGGAGATCAAGGAATAATGTTTGGATATGCATGTGTTGATACTAAGGAATATATGCCATATCCAATTATGATGGCACATAAATTATCAAAAAGATTAGCTGATGTTAGAAAAGATAATATTATTACATATTTAAGACCTGATGGAAAAACACAAGTTACTGTTGAATATGAAAACAAAAAGCCAAAAAGAATTGAAAATATTTTAGTTTCTGCTCAACACTTAAAAGAAGTACCACAAGAAATAATAAAAAAAGACATTTTTGAAAACGTTATTATGCACGTTATTCCACATGACATGATTGATGAAAAAACAAAAATATACATTAATCCAACAGGAATTTTTACTATTGGAGGACCACTAGGTGACACAGGACTTACAGGAAGAAAAATAATAGTAGATACCTACGGAGGCTTTAGTAGACATGGAGGAGGTGCTTTTTCTGGAAAGGATCCAAGCAAGGTGGATAGAAGTGCAGCATATATGCTAAGACATATTGCAAAAAACATTGTTGCAAATGGTTTTGCTGAAAAATGCGAATTACAAGTTTCTTATGCCATTGGAATACAAAAACCACTTTCTATTTGGATTAATTGTTTTGAAACAAATAAAATACCAGAAGAAGAAATTATTAAATTAATAAATAATAAATTTGACTTAACACCAAATGGAATTATCGATTATTTAGAATTAAAAAATCCAATTTATTCAAAAACAACAAATTATGGTCATTTTGGAAAAAAAGAATTACCTTGGGAAAAAATAATTGAGCTAAATTAAAAAAATAAAACTATTAAATGTGATTACTTTTTTGAATCCATTTAGTAGTTTTATTTTTTTTAGAGCGAAAATATATATTATTAGTTTTTCATATTTTCTATTGTTTTTTTCTCATTTGTATTATTCTTGTTTTCTTTTTCAATTGCTTTATTACTGTTTTGCTTGTTTTTTAAATTATCTTTTGCAACAGTCATAAGTAATTTAATACGATTTGTTTGATTTGACTCGCTTGCACCAGGATCATAATCTACGGGTGCAATATTTGCATCTGGATATTTTTCCCTAATTGCTTTTATTACGCCTTTACCTACAACGTGATTTGGAAGGCAGGCAAATGGCTGAACACAAATTATGTTAGTAATGCCGTGCTCCATATATTCGATCATTTCAGCTGTTAGAAACCAACCTTCACCGGTTTGATTGCCTATTGAAAGAACATCTTTAACTTGCTCTTCCAAATGCCAAATATCACAAGGTGGCATATAATTCTTTTTTGAGCTTGCAAGTGCAATTCTCATATCTTTTTCTAAAACATCTATAAATTTTATTGCCATTTTAAATATTTTTGCTTTTGTTTTATCTGTTTTTAGTAAGGTGTTAAAGGTAATTTTATGAGTTGCCATAAATTTTATAAATCCCATAAAATCTGGCAAAATTACTTCTGCTCCTTCTTTTTCCAAAAGGTTGGCAACAAAGTTATTTCCAAAAGGGTGATATTTTATTAAAACTTCTCCGACAATTCCTACTTTAGGTTTTTCCGTAGCTAAATTTAGTTCAATTTTTTCAAAGGAATCAACTATATCATAAATGCTTTGCTTGAATTGCTTTAATGAAGCATTTACAACTAATTTTTTGCATTTTTCCATCCAAGAGTCAAACAATTTTTGTGTTTCTCCAGAATGTATTTCGTAAGCTCTATTTTTTGTGAGCATTTTTTGTAGTAAGTCCGCATATACAACACATCGTATTAATTTTTTTGCTAGAGGGAGAGTAATCTTAAAACCAGGAACCTTTTCCATTCCAACAACATTAAATGAAATTACAGGTACATTTGGAAATCCTGCATCTTTTAATGCTTTACGAATAAATCCTATGTAATTTGTTGCTCTGCATCCACCACCTGTTTGTGACATGATAATTGCAGTTTTGTCTTTATCAAATTCACCAGATTCTAGGGCTTCAATAAATTGACCTGTTGTTAAAATTGATGGATAACATGCATCATTATTTACATATTTTAATCCGGTTTCAACAGTATGTGGTGTACATTCACGTAATAGTTTTACATTATAACCCTCAGATTTTACGGCTGATTCCAACAATTCGAAATGAATTGGCGCCATTTGTGGCATTAAAATAGTATAATTTTTCTTCATTTCTTTTGTAAAAGGTACTTTTATTTGTTCATAATTACCATCATCTGACGAAGATTTATTTAATCTCTTGTTCATACTAGCCAGTAATGAACGAATACGAATACGAACTGCACCAAGGTTGTTTACTTCGTCAATTTTAATTAATGTGTACATTTTATTATAACTTGAAAGGATTTCTTCTACTTGATCTGTTGTTACCGCATCAACACCACATCCAAAAGAATTTAATTGTACAAGTTCTAAGTTAGGATGATGTCCAACCACTTCAGCAGCTGCATATAACCTTGCATGAAAAACCCATTGATCTACTACGCGTATAGGTCGTTTTGCTTTACCTAAATGTGAGATAGAATCTTCTGTTAAAACACATAATCCCAAACTTGTAATTAATGTATCTATTCCATGATTTACTTCAGGGTCAACATGATAAGGTCTTCCAGCAAGAACTATTGCCTTTAGATTATTTTTTTCAATATAATCAAGTGTTTCTTCACCTTTTTTTCTAATATCATCCTTAAAATGGTGATATTCGTTTTCTGCTTTAATGCCTGCTTCAATTAATTCCTTTTTTGTAAAGTTATATTCATTAAACTCATCAAGTTCTAAAATACGAGTTGCAAGAGTTTTAGCCTCTAATGGTAAAAAAGGATTTAAGAATTTAATATCATTATGTTTTAGCTCTTCAACATTATTTTTTAGAACTTCTGAATATGAAATTACAATTGGACAATTATAGTGGTTGTCAGCCTTTTCATATTCTTTTCTCGAATATGGAATACATGGGTAAAATATTGTTTTAACACCTTGCTCAATTAGGCTCACAATATGGCCATGTGAGAGTTTTGCTGGATAGCAAACTGATTCTGATGGCATAGATTCAATACCCTTTTCATATGTTGCACGATTACTTTTTTCTGAGAGAACTACCCTAAAACCTAGGGAAGTAAAGAAAGTAAACCAGAAAGGATAATCCTCGTACATATTTAATACTCTAGGAATTCCAATAACACCACGAGGTGCATTTTGTTCAGGTAAAGGTTCATATTCAAATAATCTATTAAATTTATATTTATATAAATTTGGAAGTTTTGAATTGTCAGTTATATTTCCGCTTCCTCTTTCGCAACGATTGCCTGAAATGAAGTGTTTTCCATTACTAAATTTATTAATTGTAAGTAGGCAATTGTTTTCACATTTGCCACAACGTACATGTGAAATATCAACTTTTAAATTATCTAAATCCTGCTCTTTACTAATTGTTGAAACATATTCCATATCAAAGTTTGCTTCATATTGTTCTTTTGAAAGAAGTGCCATGCCGTAAGCTCCCATTAGACCAGCAATATCTGGCCTAATAACATTTCTTCCAACTATTAATTCAAAACTACGAAGTACGGCATCATTATAGAAAGTGCCACCTTGAACAACGATATTATCACCAAGTGACTTAACATCTCGAACCTTCATTACTTTTTGAATTGCATTTTTTACAACTGAATATGAAAGACCAGCAGAAATATCACCAACAGAATATCCTTCTTTTTGGGCTTGTTTTATTTTAGAATTCATAAATACAGTGCATCTAGATCCTAAATCCACTGGTTTTTTCGCTTCAAGTGCTTCTTTTACAAATTCTTCAATAGAAATATTCAAGCTTTTAGCAAAAGTTTGTATAAATGATCCACAACCCGATGAACAAGCTTCATTTAGCATTATATTATCAATAACATGATTTTTCATTTTTATATACTTCATGTCTTGACCACCTATGTCAACTATACTTGTTACATCTGGCATAAATTCTTTTGCAGCAGTATAATGAGCAATTGTTTCAATCTCATTTAAGTCAATATTAAGAGCTGTTTGAACCAGCTTTTCTCCATAGCCTGTTATACCACAATACCTAATTTTAGCAGTTTTAGGAATTTGTTTATATAATTTTTTTAACATATCTGTTACGCTTTTTAATGGATTTCCCTGATTACTTCCATAATCTGAATAACGTAAGTTTTTATCTCTATCTATTACAACAAGTTTTGTTGTTGTAGAACCTGCGTCTATTCCAATAAAACAATCACCTGTTAAAGTATCTAAAGGTTCTCTTTGAACATGAGCTTTTTCGTGACGAGCCTTAAAAGCTGCGTAGTCTTCTTTACTTTCAAATAAAGGTTTTAATGGAATAGACGTGTTATCTACTGAGTTTTGCAATTTTGTAATCTTAACTTCTAATTCAGATGTAGTTATAGGTTCTGACTCTAGGGAATCAAGAGCTGCGCCTTTTGCTACTAAAAGATGAGCGTCATCTGGAAAAATAACATCATCTTGACCTAATCCAAGAGTTTCTATAAACCTAGTACGAAGCTCTGACAAATAGCTTAATGGACCACCTAAAAAAGCAACTTTTCCTCGAATAGGTCTTCCGCAAGCTAATCCACTTATTGTTTGATTAACAACTGCTTGAAATATAGAAGCAGCAATATCTTCTTTGCGAGATCCCTCATTTAAGAGTGGTTGAACATCGGTTTTTGCAAAAACCCCGCAACGAGATGCAATTGGATAAATTGTTGAATATCCTTTTGCAAGTTCATTTAATCCGGCTGTATCTGTGGATAAGAGTGACGCCATTTGGTCTAAAAATGCACCAGTTCCACCAGCACATGTACCATTCATACGCTGTTCTATAAATTTATCAAAATAAATAATTTTTGCATCTTCTCCGCCAAGTTCAATAACAACATCAGTTTGGGGGATATATTTTTCAACAGCTCTTTTACAAGAAACAACTTCTTGAATAAAAGGAACTTCTAAAAAGGTTGCTGCAGACATAGCGCCTGAACCCGTAAGAGCAATTGTAAAATTTGCATCAGAAAAACGTAATTTTAAATCTTTTAGTACATTGCAAACTGTATTTTTAGTATCTGAAAAATGTCTTGTATAGTTTGTATATATTACGTTTAAGTTTTCATCCATTACTACGATTTTTACAGTAGTTGATCCAACATCTAATCCTACATGATATAAATTCATCTATATAAAACTCCTTTTTATGTAAGCAAATTATATACACTATTTTATAATGAAAAGCACAATTTGTCAATGTTAAAAGGTGCTTAAAAATACTGTTCTAAACAGGACGAGTAGGTCATATAGTAGATAAAAAAGGGGGATGATTTGTATGAAAATGAGAAACACCTTATTATTAGCTATAATAATTGTTCGGTATAGTAGCTGTAATATTTTGTATTGTTAGTATTATTACGAATGACAGAGGAGAAGAACCTACGGAATATGTACCTCAGGAGGAGATAAGTGAAGAACAAGAAAGACAAACATTAGTAACACTTTATTTTCAAAATAAAGAAACGAAAATGTTAATGCCAGAGGCGAGACTTATTGATGCAAAAAAATTAATAGATAATCCATACGAGACATTAATTAATTTGTTGCTTGATGGCCCTAAAAATGAAAAATTACAATCTATAATTCCAACAGGGACTAAATTGAATAAAGTAATTATTCAAGGAAACATTGCAGTTGTTGATTTAAGCGAGAATTTTGTAAAAGAGATAAAAGCAGGAGCAGAAGAAGAAAGCAAAATAGTATATTCAATTGTGAATACTTTAGTGGAATTAACTGAAATTGATGGCGTGAAAATTCTAATTAATGGAAAGGAATCAGAAGGATTTCCAGATGGAGCAATAAAATTTGATGAAGCATTCGTAAAGGTAGATTAAAGGATTAGGAGTTCTATATAGCTAAGTAGGTTGCGGTTTGATAGATTTTGTGGTATAATAATATATAACATATCATGAGAAAAAAATGAAAAGAAAGGGAGTGATTTTATGAAAACAAAAATTAGAGAGGAAAAAGGTATTACGCTTGTAGCTCTTGTTATAACAATTATCGTTTTACTAATACTTGCATCTGTTGCAATAAGCATGGCAGTGGATTCAGATGGCTTATTTATAAAAGCGAATACAGCTGTAACAGAGTGGAATGCAACAGTAGAAGAAGAAGGCGAGCAATTAAATAGCTTAATAAATAAAGCTATGGAATTTGAGATTTCCTAGTAAGAGCGTTTACCAAATTTGAGTGCTATAAACACTTAGACCAACTGATGAACACAAATGATTCATAATGAATTTAATGTATATTTTAGATTTATTTATGAAGCACAATAAGTGTTAAACCAAAAGAGAACTAGAGAGGTTCTCTTTTTGGTTTTAGAAATAATTATTTTTTTATACTTAAGGTTATATCATAATTACTATATAACTAATTTTGTACGGTATTTATGAGGCTTCTTTAATGAGTTATTTTCGAAAATCCTTTAGCAAATTAATTATTTTCCCATATTTTGTAGATTTATGCAGGCAGCATAAGAAGTGTTCAACATCTGAAAGAGAGCATAATAAATTATCTTTCCTTTTACCGAAATCAATTTTATTTTGTTTTATATTTTTAATATCCCAAATATAATTATTCAAATTTTCACACCTCTTATATTGTAAAATTAGTAGAAATAGATAACAAAACAGCAGTGTATTGTTAAATTTTTTGTTTTATTATATAATATGTAAACAATAAAAGAAGGTGAGAAAATGGAACAAGTTAAATTAAAAGAAAATGAAAGAGTAGACGATTTAGAACTAAAAGGACTAAAAATCATACAAAATAAAAAAGCATTTTGTTATGGAATAGATAGTGTGCTTCTATCTGATTTTTCAAAAGAAATAAAAATGAACAGTAAAGTACTTGATTTGGGGGCTGGAAATGGAATAATAGGACTATTGCTTTGTGGAAAAACAGAAAATACAAATATAGTTGGTATTGAAATACAAAAAGAAATATGTGAAATGGCATCAAGAAGTATAAGCTATAATAAATTACAGAATAGATTCAAAATGATAGATGGAGATATTAAAAATATTAAAGATCTGGTTCAAAAAGAAGAATTTGATGCGGTAGTTACAAATCCACCGTACAAAAAGGAAAACACAGGACTAAAAAATGAAAGTGAAACACAAATTATAGCAAGGCATGAAGTAAAATGTAATTTAGAAGATATTATAAGTGCAAGTTTTTATGCACTAAAAGAAAAAGGCAATTTGTATATGATAAATAGACCAGAAAGGCTTACAGATTGTTTGGTTTTATTAAGAAAATATAAAATAGAACCAAAAATAATTAGACTTGTTCAACCAAAGAAAGGAAATAAGCCAAACTTAGTTTTAATTAAAGCATGTAAGTATGGTGGAGAATTTTTACAAGTAAAAGAACCAATAATTGTATATAATGAAGATGGTAGTTATACAGATGAATTGTTAAAGATATATGGAGGAAGAAAATGAAGGGAAAATTATATTTAGTTGCCACACCTATTGGAAACCTAGATGATATAACAATTAGAGCAATAAATGTACTAAAAGAAGCGGATCTTATTGCGGCAGAAGATACTAGACATACCCTTAATCTGTTAAATCATTTGAATATTAGTAAGCCACTAATTAGTTACTATAAGCAAATTGAAAACGAAAAATCAGATATACTAATATCAAAACTTGAAGAAGGTAAGAATATTGCTCTTGTTTCAGATGCTGGTACTCCTGGAATTTCAGATCCTGGAGAGACGGTTGTAAAAAAGGCTATATCAAATAACATAGATGTAATTCCAATTCCTGGAGCATGTGCAGCGATTAATGCATTAATTGCATCAGGAATAAATACTAATGAATTTTGCTTTATTGGTTTTTTACCAGTAGCAAATAAAGAAAAGCAACAAAAATTAGAAGAAAATAAAAATGAGATGAAAACACTTATTTTTTATGAAGCACCACATAAATTGATTAAAACCTTAGAAAAAATAAAGGAAGTCCTAGGGAATAGGCAAGTTGCGTTAGCAAAAGAAATAACCAAAATACATGAATCTTTTATAAGGGGAACAATAGAAGAGGTTATTCTTAAAATTGGGCCTGAGCCAAAAGGGGAATATGTTTTAATCGTTGAAGGAAATAAAACAAGAAAAGATTCAGAAGAAAAAGAAGCCAGAAGAGAAATGACTCTTGAAGAGCATTATAATTTCTACGAAAAAAATGGACTATCTAAAAAAGATATTATTAAGCAGATAGCTAAAGATAGAAATGTTCCCAAAAATGAAATATACAAACATTTTATATAATAAAAATAAAAACCTTCTCATAAAATAAGGTATGAGAAGGTTTTTATCTATTCTTTAATATTACTAATTTGTTTTGCACATTTTTCACAAATAAGTTTATCTTTATATTCTACTAGTTTTTTTGTATTACCGCAGAAAATGCATGTTGATTCATATTTTTTAAGTACAATTGAATTTCCATCAACAAAAATTTCAATAGGATCTTTTTCCGCAATTTTAAGAGTATTTCTTAATTCTATAGGAATAACAACCCTTCCTAATTCATCTACTTTTCTAATAATACCTGTTGATTTCATATACTTCCTCCCCCAATAATAGTTACCACTTTAACAATTAACATTAAGACACACTAATAATATCACAGAAAGAGCTATTTTGCAATATATATTAAAAAAATAATAGGGAAAAAAAGTAAATTTTGTCAAAGAAAAAGAACATAAAAACAAAAATTATTAATAGAAATATATCTAAGAGGTAATCGTATGCTTAATATATTATGGCCAATTTTTATTATTATTTCATTTACATACGCAATATTTATAGGGAAGGCTGAAATAATTAATCAAAGTATTTTTAAGTCTGCAACGGAAACGGTATCACTTTGTATTAATTTGCTACGGTACTATATGTTTATGGAATGGAATTATGAAAATTGCTCAATATACTAGTCTTATGAAAAAACTTACTAAAATTTTAAGACCACTAATGAAGTTTTTATTTCCAAATATTAAAGAAGAACAAAATGTATATGAAGAAATTTCGATGAATATGGTTGCAAATATAATGGGGCTTGGAAATGCAGCAACACCGCTTGGAATTAAAGCCATTTCATCAATGCAAAAACAAAATCCAAAAAAAGATACGTTATCTAATGATATGGCAATGTTTATTGTAATTAACACAGCATCTATTCAAGTAATTCCGACTACTGTAATTGCATTAAGAACATCACTTGGAAGCTTGAATCCCGCAGAAATTATTTTTCCTGTATGGGGAGCTACCATAGCAGCAGCAATTTCAGCAATAGTTGCAGCCAAATTTTTAATGAAAAAGTGGTGATTAGTTATGGAATCGATTACATATATTTCTAATGCGGTTATTCCTATTTTTATTTTAATTATTTTATTATATGGTGTAATTGAAAGAAATAAGATATTTGATATTTTTTTAGAAGGCGCAAAAGAAGGGCTAGAGATAGTATTAAAAATATTTCCAAGTTTATTGGGGCTTTTAGTTGCTATAGGTGCACTAAGAAATTCTGGAATTTTGGACCTTATTATTGGCTTATTAACACCGCTAACAAAGGTTTTAAAAATTCCCAATGAAATCATGCCATTAGCACTACTCAGACCTATTTCTGGCAGTGCGTCTATGGCGATAGCAACAGATATTATGAAAATAAATGGAGTTGACAGTGTAATTGGAAAAATTGCAGCAACAATAATGGGAGCAACAGAGACAACACTTTATACTATTGCTTTGTATACAGGAGTTACGAAAGTAAAAAAAATAAGATATGTA
>JAEEGL010017970.1_pt1 | contig 13949 bp, 11 predicted proteins | sample 9134231 | NCBI WGS metagenome assembly JAEEGL01 (sample SAMN16246548, study PRJNA631951) | gut metagenome | biome: gut microbiome; feature: rumen; material: fiber-attached | host: Bos | place: Iran: Karaj | collected 2018-10
TAGTGTAGATATATCAAAAGATGCGGTTATAGGAAGTATTAGTCTATATTATAATTATGATTTAAATGAGTTAGAAAAAAATGGAGTATTTTATGTAAAAATACCGATAACATTAGAAAAATATAATGATGATTTTAGTGTGTACATATATTCAAGATATGATAGTTCATATGCCATAATAGGAGGAGAATTATTAGAGTTTGAAAATACATGTAATTATGATAATGGAACAGTATGGACATTTGATTATACAGGAGATTTCCAAGATTTTACCATACCTTGTAATGGTACTTATAAAGTAGAACTTTGGGGAGCACAAGGAGGTTCATCTTCGTATGGATATGGATCTTATACACAAGGTAATATTGTTTTGCAAGCTTCAAATAAATTATATATTTATACTGGTGGAGCTGGAGGAAATTTTAGTAATGCTACAACCTTTAATGGTGGTGGAGCTGCTTCTACTTCTAGTTCGCCGTATGGTGGTTATAATGGTGGCGGTGCTACCGACATAAGATATTTTGATAACACACCAAGTGATTCAGATTTAGCTTGGAATTCAAGTTTAGGTTTAAATTCTAGAATTATGGTTGCCGCTGGAGGTGGTGGAGCCTCTCATGGTGGTAATGGTGGATATAGTGGTGGTATATCAGGATATCGTGGCTTAGCAGACTCTGGATATAGTGGTGCTAATGCTGCAGGTTATGGTGGAACTCAAACTGCAGGTGGAGGTGCAGGTCCACATAATTATGCTTGTACAGCGCCTACTGCTGGAGTATTTGGAGTAGGCGGTATAGGTAATGGCTACTATGGCGGAGGCGGCGGAGGCGGCTACTATGGTGGCGGTGGCTCTGGTGTTTCATCTCTTTCAAATGGTGGAGGTGCAGGTGGCTCATCATATATATCAGGTCATGCTGGATGCTTAGCTATAGATGGCGCGTCTACATCAAATCCAAGAGCTTTAAAAAGTGGATGTACATCATCATCTACAAGTGTAGAATGTTCAACACATTATAGTGGATTATATTTTACAGATACAGTAATGATAGATGGTGCTGGATATAACTGGACTACTACAAAAGGGTCATTGGTTAATATGCCAACACATGATGGTACAAGTACTATGACAGGTAATAGTGGTAATGGATACGCTAAAATTACATTAGTACAATCAACTACTTCAAACGCACAAAAAAATACTGTTACTTTTGAAACTTGGGATGGAGTATTAGATAGTTATACTAGGGAAGTGGTATCAGGTAGTGCTATAGGTGAGCTTCCTATACCAACTTTAGAAAACGCTACATTAGAAGGATGGTATTCAGATTCTGATTATACTAATAAAATAGATGAAACATATGTAATAGATGAAGATACTATTTTATATGCAATGTATAAATATGATTTATCTAAACTTTCTAGTGTTGCTTGGTCTACATATCATAGTGGCAATGCTATGGAAAGAAAAGAATATGATGCTACAAGTGATAGATTTGTATTTTATGTAGGCGGAAGTGCTACTGGTACACAATATAATACACATCGATTTACAACTGAGTTAATACCAATTTCTTCACCTTCTACAATAAATATCACACACGCTATGATGTCTGGAGGTAATTATAGTCCTAGTGGTACTGTACAAATAAAAGATAGGTCTGGTAGTATTTTATATCAAAGTAGTACTTTAGGATCGGTTACAAAAGATATAGATGTACCAGCAGGCGGATTTAGTATTTATGCGAATTATTATGGACCTGGAAACTGGTTTGTTTCAGTAAATGTAAATAGTATATTATTAAAATAGACTACAAGATTACTTGTAGTTTTATTTTGAATTTTTATCTATTTATTAATCTTGTTAAAAAGACTATTTTGTGATACTATATAAATAGTAGAAAGTAGGGGTTGTATGAAAAATAATAAAGGTTTTGTAATGACTGAAGCTTTAGTTATATCTGCAGTTGTTTTAACCGCACTAATTTTGATATATGCCCAATTTGTAAGACTTGATAGAGCTTATTCTAATGAATATACTTATAATAATGTTAATGGTATATATAAGTTGCATCAAATAGATACATTTATACAAGATGAAGATAGTGAATACGAAAATATAATTGAAGATTTAGATGGTTATAAAGATTTAACTGATTGTAGTTTTGCTACTAATGAAAAATATTGTGAGATGCTTATAGATGCTGCTAATATTAAACATTTATTAGTTGGTCCAAATTCAAGACCCACTATATTAACTAAATTAAACAGTAGTAATCCATACAAATTAAAATTTACTAATTTTATTAAAACTATAGATGATAGTGATGAGGATTTTGGCGGCTTATTAATCGCGGAATTTAAAGATAATACATATGCTGCTATTCCTATAGGTGAAGGAATAAACTTTAATGTTTTAAATACTTCCTGGGAATTTGCCTATACTGGCAATGTCCAAACATTTACTGTTCCAGCTAATGGCTTATATCAACTAGAAGTCTGGGGAGCTCAAGGTGGTAATAGCGGTGGAGCTGGTGGATATTCAATTGGATATAAGAAATTAAATAAAAATGATACTATATACGTTGTTGTAGGTGGAGCTGGTGGCTCTAGAAAATTTATCGTACAAGAAACTGCTGGTGGCGATTTTGGTTACGGTGGATATAACGGCGGTGGTAACATACAAAAAAGTGCTGCTGGTATGAACTCATGGTATTATGGTGGTGGCGGTGGTGCAACTCACATTGCAACTGCTACTGGATCGTTAGCAAGCTTATCATCTAATAGATCAGCAATCTTAATCGTTGCTGGTGGCGGAGGCGGAGGTCCTTACGGCGGTACTGGTGGCGGAACTAATGGTGGCAACGGAAGCAAAGATAGCCAACGTGGTGGTTATTTTGGTATTGGTGCTACACAATCTGGCGGCGGTAGTTATCAATATAGCAGTGTTACAAATTCATGTACTGGTAGTTTTGGCCAAGGTGGTAAAGTCTATGGTGATGAATCATATCAATCTGGCGGCGGTGCCGGCGGTGGCGGCTACTATGGTGGCGGTGGTGCTTCTATTTCTGAGGAGGCTAACGCTGGATGTGGCGGCGGTGGCGGCTCTGGATACATCGGTGGTGTTCCTGAAATAGAATATAAAGGAACTACTTATACACCATCGACTTCTAATGGTGGTAATTCTGGTAACGGAAAAGCTAAAATCACTTTAATAAAATATTAATTTTTAAAACTCTATTAAATTAATAGAGTTTTCTTTTTGTTTATGGTAAAATTAATATATGAAGGTTGAGGTAATGTTATGGTAAGATTTATAATTGCATTAGTTTTATCAAAAATAATGTTATTTTTTTATAAATTAGTTGGTAAGGTAAAAGATGATAGACCAGGCTTACTTGCAAATAAGATTTGTCCTGATTTTTTATCACGTATTAAAAAGCCTAAATTAGTAATATGTGTTAGTGGTACTAATGGGAAGACTAGTATCGTTAATTTCGTTGCGGATATAATGAAGATGCAAGGATATAAAGTTAGTTATAATGATTGGGGCGCTAATATATTTGCTGGTCATTCTAGAGTACTTTTAGATACAGTAAACATATTTAACAGAAGCACTAAGGATGTAGCTATTATAGAAGTGGATGAAAAAACATCATATAGATCAATTCCTATGATTAAACCAAATTATTTTATAGTAACTAATTTATTTAGGGATTCTATAAGAAGAAATGGTCACATAGAATTTATTCATGATAATTTAGCAAAGGCATTTGAAGGTAGTAAGGATACTATTGCTATATTAAATGCGAATGACCCTATAAGTAGTGATTTAGCGGCTAATAACAAAAGAATTTATGTTGGTATTGACTCTTTGGGATTAACTCCTAAAGAAAATAACGCTAGTGAATATTTGATGTGTCCAAAATGTGGAGCTAAACCTCATTTCGATTATAAAATATATAGATCAATAGGATATTTTAATTGTCCAGAATGTGGATATAAAAGTCCAGAAGCTAAATATAGGGCAAGCAAATTAGACTTTGAAAATAAAACTATGACAGTAGTAGATAATGGTACACATGATTATAAATTAGTTAATGATTCTGTTTTTTATGCATATAACTTACTTTTTGTAATTGCTTTATTTAAAGAGCTTGGAATATCACATGAAAAGCTTAGTGAATATATATCAGCGCTTAAAATTACAAGCTTTAGAAATATGCATGAAATAGTTAATGGTAAAGAGATAGAATTATTCGCATGTAAAGGACAAAATGGTTCTTCATCATCATCTGTATTTGAGTATTTAGTAAGTAATAAAGAAGATAAAGAATTAATTATTTTGATGGATGAATTACATGATAAATATCATCCTTTAGAAACATTAACATGGATATATGAAGCTGATTTTGAATTTTTGAATTCACCTAATATTAAAAAAGTAATTGTAGGTGGCAAAATGTATAAAAATTATAAAGTAAGACTTAAACTTGCTGGTATACCTGAAGATAAAATAGTATGTGTAGAAAATGAAGAAGATACTATTAAATATTTAGATATGAAAAGCAAGTCTAAAGTATATATATTATTTGATGTTGATATAAGAGGTAAAGCGATAGATCTATTAAATAAATTAAAGGAGGAATATCATGAAGGTAATTGAGATATTATATCCTGAATTATGTGGTATTTATGGCGATAAAATGAATATGAAATATTTATCTAAATGTAGTAAAGACCTTCAATTTATTGAGACAAATCATAAAGATGTTCCTTATTTTATAAATAATGATGTCGATATGATATATATTGGTCCGATGACAGAAAATAAGCAAGAAATGTTTTTAAATTACTTAATGCCATATAAAGACAAAATCAAAGATTTAATTGAAAATAATAAAATATTTTTCGTAACTGGTAATGCTTTAGAATTATTTGGTAAATATATAAAAGATAATGATAGACAAATAAAATGTTTAGATATATTTGATTATTATGCTATAAGAGATAGATCAGATGTATTAAATTATCAAGGTATAGGTAAATTTAATGACTTTGATGTTATTTTGCATAAAGTACAATTTTCTAAATGCTATGGGGATTTTAAGCCGTTCATAATTAAAGAAAACGGGTTTGGAATGAATGATAGTTATTCTAATGAAGGATATCATTATAAGAACTTTTTTGGGACTTATTCTTTAGGACCATTTCTAATAACTAATCCTTTGTTCACAAGATACCTATTAAATCTTTTAGGATTAAAAGATGACATTGCGTATAAAGATGATATAATAGATGCATATCAGGATAGACTAAGTAAAATGAGGTAATAGTATGTTTGGAAAAATTAAATATTATTTTAGAAGATTAAAAACTATGAGTTTTAAATCATTTAATGAAACAATTGATATTGCACATAAAAATTCTAGAAAACCTAAATTTATATTATTTCTTGATTTGGTATATTGCTCATTAAGGTATGGAGCTGGACATTTAGATTATAGAAATTTTAAAATGTATGAATTAAATAGACATGATAGAAATATGATATTAACTGTTGGCAGAAATTCTAATTTAATTAGAAAATTGAATAAAAAAGAATATCAAGATATTTTTGAAAATAAAGTATTATTTTATCAAAATTTTAGTGAATACATTAACCGTGAATATTTAAAATTAGACGGTAACAATCTAGAGGATTTTAAAAAATTTATTAAAGGTAAAAAACATATAATAGCTAAACCAATAGATGGTATGTGTGGTAAGGGTGTAGAAAAAATAGAAGTTAATTTAAAAGACGCTTCTAAAACTTATGACTATTTAATGAAAAGTAAACATGTATTAGTAGAAGAAGTTGCTACTCAGTGTGATGAGATGGCTAAATTACATCCTAGTTCAATTAATACAATAAGAGTATTTACAATAGTAAACAAATATCATGTGTTTAATGTTGTTGGAACATACGTTAGAATGGGTAATGAAGGTAGAGTAGTAGATAATTTTAATAGTGGTGGACTTGCATGTCCAATTGATATTAAAACAGGTGTTATTACACATAAAGCAGTAAATAAGAAAAATGAATATTATGAAAAACATCCTGTCACTAATGTTAAGTTTATAGGCTATCAAATACCTCAGTGGGATAAAGTTTTAAAATTAGTTGGTGAAGCTGCTTTAAAAATTGATGAAGTTAGATTTGTTGGTTGGGATGTATGTATAGGACCTAATGGACCTTTCTTAATTGAAGCTAATAGTTTCCCTGGACAAGATTTATATCAATTACCTAAAGAAAATGTAGGTACTTATAATATCATGGTGGCTGCATTAAAAAATAAAGGCTAGAAAATCTAGCTTTTTTTGATATAATTATATTAGGTGATAATATGGAGAGTATATTAAAAATTAAAAACTTGAAGAAATATTATGGTGACATTAAAGGTATAGATGATGTATCAATCACTTTAAATAAAGGTGATATTTATGGCTTTATAGGACCTAATGGTGCAGGTAAATCTACAACTATAAGATGCATTATGGGACTTATAAATAAAACAAGTGGTACTATTTTATTTGAAGGTGATATCTTAGATAGTGATAATCCAGATATAAAAAGAAAGATAGGGTATTTACCTAGTGAAGTTAATTTATATGATGATATGACAGTACGTGAAATTTTCAATTATCATCAAAGTTTCTATGGTGATATATCAAAAAGAAGAAAAGAGCTAGTAAAATTATTAAAGATAGATGAATCTAAAAAAATAGAAGATCTATCATTAGGTAATTTAAAAAAAGTAGGTATTACTTTAGCGTTAATGCATGATCCAGAACTTATAATATTAGATGAACCAACATCTGGATTAGATCCTATTATGCAAAATGTATTTCATAATATACTTATGGAAGAAAAAGCAAAAGGTAAGACAATTTTATATTCTTCGCATATATTAAGCGAAGTATCTAGTATATGTGATAAAATTGGATTTATTAAAGATGGTATTATTATAAAAGAAGATACTATAGAAAACATTACTAAAGATAATTATACATATTTAACGATATCTTCTAAAGATATTGAAAAGATAAAAAAAGATTTAAAGTTAAAAATAGTTAATGAGAATAATAATGAAGTTAAATTCATTAATGATATTGATAATAATACATTGATTAAGAAATTATCTAAATATGATATAGATAAATTATTGATCGAAACTATTTCTTTGGAAGATTTATTTTCTAAATATTATAAGTAGGTGATGATATGTTAAAAAAAGAATTTAAATTTAATTTTAAAAGTTTTATTATATGGACTAGTATATTAATTGTTATGTTTCTCATAGTGTTTTTAATATATCCATATATTGTAACAGATGATACTATGGCATCATTAGATGAAATGTTAAAAGTTTTTCCAAGTGATGTTTTAAAGGCTTTTAATATGGATATTACTTCTATAACTACAGCGTATGGTTGGTTAAAAACTGAAGGCTTTATGTTTGTATTATTAATAGTTGGTTTGTATTCTTCTATATTAGGATCTAATATTTTGCTAAAAGAAGAAAATGATAAGACTATTGAATATTTAGGTACGCTTCCTATTAAAAGAAGTAAAATTATTACTAATAAAATAATAGTTGGTATTACTTATATAGTATCCATGACTTTAATACTTGGTGTATTTAATTATATAGCTTTATTAATAAGTGGAGATTTTAACCAACTAGAATATATTTTACTTAGCATTACGCCATTATTTATTGGTATTCCATTATTTATGTTAAATTTATTTATATCAACATTTATGCATAAAACAAAAAAGACTATCGGAATAAGTCTTGGTTTGGTATTTCTATTTTATATATTGAATGTTTTGAGTGAATTATCAAGTAATGTAGAATTCTTAAAATATTTTAGTGTTTATACTCTTTCTGATATACGTGGTGTAATATCAAATGTAGCTATCAATCCTATCAATATTGCTGTTTTCTTATTAATAAGTATTATATTTATGTCTTTATCATATATTAGATATGATAAAAAGGAATTAGCATGTTAGATAATTATTTATTATATAATACATGGCCAAGTATAGATTTGCATGGTTATGATAGAGAAACAGCAAGAGTAGCTATAGAAGACTTTATTAAAGATAATATTATTATGAAAAACAAATATATAGTAGTTATACATGGTATTGGTAGTGGCATAATAAGGGAAGCTACTATAAATACAGTTAAACATAACAAATATGTAAAAGCTTATAAAATAAGTAATTTTAATCCAGGAATGACTGTTATAGAACTTGACATATAATATCAACAAACTGTTTGTATACATTAACGTTTTAAAATAGTATGATTAATATGAGGTGATATTATGGATATATCTAACATTTTAAAAGAAGCTAGAAAAAAGAAAGGATTAACTCAAGCTGAACTTGCTAATAGCTTAGGGGTTACCGATAGAGCAATATCAAATTGGGAAAATGGTAAAAGACTTCCTGATTATACTTTGATATATAGTTTATGTGATAAATTGGATATAGATATTACTAAATTATTTATGTCTGATGAGGAATTAATTAAAAAATATTATAAAAATAGAGTTAATATAGCGGGTATTATATTATCTATAACTTTACTTTTATTAGGTATTATTTGTGCGATGAATTTCAGATATTTATATCCTATATTAGCGGTTGTAGTACTATTTATTTATATGTTAGTTATAATAGACGCTAAAAGTATTAAAAAGTATAAGAAAACTATAGGTACTATTGAAAATATTAACAAACTATATTTTATTAAAATAAATAAAAAATCTTTTAGAACTAGTTTATATAAAGATTCATATTTTCCTTTACTTTTGAAGGTTAAATATAATGTTGACGGAAAAACATATACTAAGCATAAATTGGTATTAAAAGATATTAAATTTGAAAAAAATATGGATATAACAATTATTTATAGAACTGATAGGCCAAATGTAATTAAAATATTATAAGACACTAGTGTATACAAGTGTCTTTTAACTTTTTCTTTAGTTGCGTTTCCTATTGTATTATGTTATAATTTAAGTGTAATATGAATTTGACAAATTGGAAAAAATGGTTATAATATGACTCATAGTTTTGAAGGGGGAGTATTTATGTACGAAGAAAGAAGAGAAACATTTTCAATTAAAGACATATTTTTACAATTATTATTTATAGTACTTTTAGTATTTATTCTTATTTGGTTATTCCCAACTAAAGGATATTTAGAAAAAAGACTAGATGGTATTAGAGATGATTTAAAACCATTATATACTAGATTATTTACTGATAATATCATTACAATGAAAGAAGCAGCTAGATCATACTTTACTACACCAAGATTACCTCAAAATGTTGGTGATAAAGTTACTATGACATTAGCTGAAATGTATGATAAATCATTATTATTAGAATTAATCGATAGTAATAATAATGCATGTGACGCTAATAAATCATATGTAGAATTAACTAAAGTTGAAGATGAATATGAATTAAAAGTAACATTAAGTTGTTCTGATAAAGAAGCTTATATCATTGAACATTTAGGATGCTATGATTACTGTGAAGGAACAATATGTGCTAAAAAAGAAGAAACTAAAAACACTTCATATAGATATAAATATGTATTAAATGTTGGTGGCTCTTGTACAGGTTATGGTGCTTGGAGTGCATGGACTACAAATAAAATTGAAGGAAATGCTAATACAAAAGTAGAAACTAAAGTAGAAAAAGTATTAGATCATTATAAACAAGTATATGCAGTAGTAGGTTATGATACTGTATCTTATAAAGAGACTGAAGCATATGGTTATTCATTACAAACTAGAACAGCTACTAGAGAAGTTTCAGATAATGATTATGCTGATTATGAAATAGTACCAGGTGGTTATTGGCAAAGTGCTGGTACAGTTTCATCAACTAGTCGTCCTAGTGATACAGCCACTACAACATATTCATCAACTGGTACATGTTCACCAGAACTTGATTGTAATGATGTTTGTAGAAAAGTAGTAAGATGTACTTATAACAAATATAACTGGGTAGACACTTCAACAAAACGTTGTCCAAGTGGATATCATGATGCAAATGGTACTTGTGTACACTATGGAACAAAAACAGAAACTTATACTGTTACTGATAAATCTTGTCCAGGCGGAAGAGAAAATGATGCTAAGACAGGTTGTGTAAGAGAAGTAACTAAGACTAAGAAAGTTGCTAAATATGGTTATGTAAATGGCGATGCTGTTTATAAAGATGTGACATATTATCGTTCAGCTACAAGAAAATGTACATCAACTACTGTTGATTACAAATGGAGTAACTCAGATAATGATGCTGCATTAAAGGCTAAAGGTTATACTTTAACAGGAGTTAAAGAAGCAATTTAAGGTTTATAAAAGTTTTGTACTAACGTGCAAAACTTTTTCTATGTTATTGACTTTAAACTTATGAAAGAGTATAATTACATTAGAATAGATAGAGTATAATAGGAGGGTAATATGAAAGAGGCATATATATTTGAATACGTAAATGAAAATGAATTTAAAAAACTAGAACGCTCTATAAAAAAATATAATATGTTAGCTTATAAAAAATTATATTTTGATTATTATCCTTCATTAAAAGAAGGGGAATTATTAGGTAAAAAGATTTCTTCTGATAGTGCGAATAATACAGAATCATATGAACTTGCACTACCAACAGACAATTTATTTGCTAAGGTTCATGGAATTATTAGATTATACTATACTGTATATCTAGATAAAAAAATAATTATGTTAGATAGATTTGAACCAATTGATATATTAAGTGAAGGACATGCTTCTGAACTTTCTACATATAAAGGTGTAATGTTATCTAAAGAAAATCCTGAAAAGGATATGTTTAAAATCAATTTATTGAATATGATAAATAAGTAGCAATACTTATTTTTTTGTATATAAAAAAGATCTAATGATCTTTATTACAAATATTTTCCTTTTTTGAATGGTAATAGAAGAGGGTGGGCAAAGGTTTCGACCCACCGCTTTATTTTTTTATATACAAAAAAACTTAGGTATAACCTAAGCTAATTTCATATTGGTGCGGGTGAAGGGACTTGAACCCCCATGGATTGCTCCGTTAGATCCTAAGTCTAATGCGTCTGCCAATTTCGCCACACCCGCAAATAAAAAAAATAAAGTGGTGGACCCTAAAGGACTCGAACCTTTGACCACCCGGTTATGAGCCGGAAGCTCTAACCAACTGAGCTAAGGGTCCAAAATCAATATATAGTGCTTCCGGCTTTAATCATCTAAATGATATAGTCTTTCAACACTGCTCCTATAATATACCATAATAAAAAAATTTATGCAATATTTTTATTAAAAAAATATGTATTTTTTATAAATTATATGTTATAATTACATTGTAATATAATTTGACAAAGGAGCAATGTTATGCTAATATATAAGGCAAATCCGAAGAAGGGGGTTTTATAATGGAATTAATGAGAGTAAAAGAAAATCAAATTTTTGGTACTAGTGAAGAATACGCAGTACCAACACTTAGAGTTGTTATTACATATTATGAAAATAAGGAAGATGAAATAATTGAAGTACCATATTATACTGGAAGTTTTAAAAGTATTCCATCTGCTAAGAAATTAAATATTAAAGCTAAAAGATTATCTAAAGAAAGAGTAATTTGGCCAGATGAATATCTTGAAATAAAAAAATTAGCTAATGAAGCAATAAAAGAATATGAAGAAATTATTGCTAAAGAAGCTGAAGAAGAAAGAATTGCTAAGGAAAAGGCTGAAGCAGCAGAAGCTGTTAGAATAGCGTCTAAAGAAGCAAAAGAAGAATTTGTTAATGCTAAAAAAGATGCTAAAAAAGCTTATAAAGATAAATTAGCGTCTATTAAAGGTGTTAAAGAAGAAACTTCAGAAGCAGAAGAAGTTAATCCTGATCAATTAAGTGATGAAGAATTAACTGAATTAGCTTTAACTGCTGTTAATCCTGAAACATTAGAAGATGAAACAGTAGATGATAAAGAAGTTGAATTTTTAGAAGAACCTGAACAAATTGTTATTGATAAAGAAACTAAAAAACCTAAAAAAATTAAAGTAGATAAAAAAGCATTTGTATTAGGTGGAGCTTTAGCTGCTGTTGGTATTATTTGGTTAGTTAGTAGACAAAGCTGTAAATTAAATAATACAAAAAATGCATTAAAAGATGCTGCACTAGATAAAAATAGTACAAATATTGAAACAAGTGTTAAAAATATTCCTGAAGTTAGTATAAATAAAGACGAGGATTCTTATTTTGTTGAAACTACTGCTCCAACTGAAGAAGAAAAACAAGCGTTTGTTGAAGATGCTACGAATGCTAAATTAACTTACGACCAAGTTATTGAAGAAGCGGCTAAGTTAGATAATGATTTAGATACAGCTTTATCATATGGTACTGAAAAAGTTGATGTTGATGGTGAAGATACTCTTACGTTCTATTCAGTTTTAAACTATGAAAATTTAGATAGAGAAACTTTGAAACAATTATTTGATAATGGTATGTTACCTGATTCTCAAGATAAAATTATAATGGCAAACTGGGGTGGATCTTATAGTTATGCTAATGCTTGTCATAACTATATGGTTGAAAATGGTCCAACAGTTGAATTATCAAAATTCGTTTTTGATGAAGAACATCGTGCTCAACTAAAAAAATGGGAAGATATGATGACAGTTATCAAACAATTACCTAATTGCAAGATGACAACAGTCAAACAAACAGAAGAACAACAAGAAGAAGTTAAGAATATAATTCAAAATTTAATAGACTTTTATCATGATAATGATAATGCAAGTCTTGGAAAATATAAAGATACTCCAAACGGAATGAGAGATGTATTAAAAACTCTTTTACAATATGTTTTGAACGCACTTTGCGATAAAGGATATATTTCTGCTGAAGATGTTAATAAATATTCTGTAGATTTTGATTTAAATGATAACACACCACTTGCAAATACTGCTAATGGTATGTTAGAACAAGGTTGTGCATCTAGAACAAGATAGTTAGCTAATGCTAACTATTTTTTGTTTTAAATCTAATAAAGTTATGATATAATTAACTAGAAAAGGTGATATTATGAAATTATATAATACATTAACAAGAAGTATAGAAGAATTTAAATCTTATGAAGATGGTAAGGTAAAAATGTATACTTGTGGACCTACAGTATATCACTATGCTCATATAGGTAACTTAAGAAGCTATGTTATGGAAGATGTTTTAGAAAAATCTTTAATGTATTTAGGATATGACGTTGATAGAGTTATGAACATTACTGATGTAGGACATCTAACTAGTGATGCCGATGCTGGTGAAGACAAGATGGTTAAAGGTGCTAAAAGAGAAGGTAAAACAGTATTAGAAATAGCTAAATACTATACTGATTGTTTCTTTGAAGACTTTAAAAAGTTAAATATAAAAAAGCCTTCTAAAGTTGTTCCTGCTACTAGTTTAATACCTGAATATATTCATATGATAGAAGTTCTATTAGACAAAGGATATGCTTATATAGCAGGTGGTAATGTATATTTTGATACATCTAAATTAGATGAATACTATAAACTTACTAATCATACTAAAGATGATTTAAAAGAAGCAGTAAGAGAAGATGTAGAAGTTGATTCAAATAAGAAAAACAAAAATGATTTTGTCCTATGGTTTACTAAATCTAAATTTGAAGATCAACAACTTAAATGGGATTCACCATGGGGTGTTGGTTATCCTGGATGGCATATAGAATGTTCTAATATAGCGCTTAAATATTTAGGAGAATACCTAGATATTCACTGTGGTGGTGTTGATAATATATTTCCTCATCACACTAATGAAATTGCTCAAACAGAGTCATATACAGGACATAA
>JAEEGL010674754.1_pt1 | contig 13949 bp, 10 predicted proteins | sample 9134231 | NCBI WGS metagenome assembly JAEEGL01 (sample SAMN16246548, study PRJNA631951) | gut metagenome | biome: gut microbiome; feature: rumen; material: fiber-attached | host: Bos | place: Iran: Karaj | collected 2018-10
ATAAGCTCGTCCGCGTTATCAAGCCCCGCCGCTATGCGGAGGGCGCGGAGCGCGTCGGAAACGGTAAACTCTCCGTCGAAGTCAACGTCGCCGAGGGTGTATACGGGTTTTGGGATTATCCTTGTTTCGATATGCGACGCGTCGTTTTTGCAAACGCGTGTCTCTTCGCCGTCTTCGAATACGGAGACGGGCTTCGTAATCTCCCATTCGCCCCAATCGTGAGCGTCCGGAATCGGCTCGCCGGTCTCGCGGCTTTCGGTATGCGAGGCGTCGTTAAGGCAAACGCGGATCTGCAGTTCTCCGTGCGCACAGTTCGCCTCTTCGGAGGTACGCCACTCGCCCCAGGCGTGCGCCTCGGGGTCTATGGCAAGCTCGCGGCTTTCGGTATGCGAAGCGTCTCTCTTGCAGACGCGGGTCTCCGTTCCGGCGGCGGCGCAGGTCGCGGGAGTCGTTGTTTCCCACTCGCCCCAGTCGTGACCGAGCGCGGCCTGACCCTCGCGGGTCTCGGTATGCGCCGGGTCGTTCGCGCAGACGCGCGTTTCAACGGCGGCGGTTTCGCAGGTCGCGGGGAAAGTAACCTCCCACTCGCCCCAGGCGTGCGCCACGGGATCTATCGCAAGTTCACGCGTTTCGGTATGCAAAGGATCTCTCTTGCAGACGCGGGTCTCAGTTCCGGCGGCGGCGCAGGTCGCGGGAGTCGTTGTCTCCCACTCGCCCCAGTCGTGACCGAGCGGCGCGGCCTCACGCGTTTCAAGCGCGCCGCAGCGGGAGCAGCGGCCGGTCTCTTCGCCCGGCTCGGTGCAGGTCGGCGCGACGGTGACCTCCCAGCCGGTGAAGTCGTGGCCGAGCGGCGCGGCGCCGTCGCGGGTTTCTATATGCGACGGATCGTTCGCGCAGACGCGCATATCTCTGCCGGCGACAGTGCATGTGGGAGCGATGATCTCGCTCCATTCGCCCCACGAATGACCGCCCGCGGCGTCGGGCTCGCCGAACTCGCGCGTCTCGGTATGCGAAGCGTCTCTGGCGCAGACGCGGGTCTGCACCTCCTTCGCGACGCAGGTGGCGGGAGAAACGGTCTCCCATTCGCCCCAGTCGTGACCGAGCGGGTCGGTCGTCTGTCTTTCCGCGTGCTCGGGATTGTTCGCGCAGACGCGCATGAGCAGCCCGCCGTTCTCGCAGTCCGCGGGTCTTATCTCTTCCCATTCGCCCCAGGCGTGGCCGGTGGCGGGATAGTAATCGGTGTATTGCTCGCCGCACTTCGAGCAGACGAAGTGCGCGTAGCCGTCCTCCTCGCACGTCGCGGGAGCGCTGTCCGTCGCACGCCAGTCGTGAGCGCAGACGATAGTGATACCGCCGTTCGTCACGCTGTACGCGACGGGGACGGGCAGGTCGTTTTCGTTGCGCGAAAGCTCGGTCACCGTGAGCGAAACCGCGGTGAAACCGAGCGGAGCGTCCTCCGCAACGTCGAAAAGCAGCGTGCCGAAGCAGTCGTATTCGCCGGGGTAATACCCCTCGGCGCCGCCTGAAACGAACGCGGAAGCGTAACCGAACGAAACTGCGCCGTTCACGGCGTTCTCGGCGTTTACGCCGAAAATGCACGGCTCGCCGGTCTCTATCTGCCTGCGCAGTTCCGGATTCAGTTCAAATCCGGCGAAACAAAGAGCGGAGGGATCGAACTCTATGGTTGCCTGAATCGCGCCCCAACGCGGAGACGCGGAAATCCGCACGGCGATCTGTGCGCCCTCTGTCCCGCGCGTGACGGTTTCTGCGGTATCGACGGTGATATTCACTTCGTCCGCCGCGGCCGTCGGAACGGCGGCGCAAAGCGGCGCGAGCATCAGCGCGACAAGCAGCAGCGAAAGCAGTTTCTTCACGTTACGATCTCCATATCTTCCGCGGATAGTCCATTTCAAGTCAACAAAATGATACAATCCGCCTATTAGATTATTATTCATTATGTATTGTATCACACGTTCTCCGAAATTGCAATAGATTAGATTATAATTGAATACACAAAAAACGGAATGCCTCAGCGCATTCCGTCTTTTGCTTTTCAACTCAATGCTCGGTTACTCGGCACGCTCCCACTCCTCCGCGGAGATGAGCTTAACGGAGCGGCGAAGCACCTGAAGCGCGTCCGCGACGGAGATTTCATCGTCTCTGTCCGTATCGGCGACGGCAAGTGAAAGCTCCGTTTGCTCGGCAAGCTGCGCCGCTATGCGCAGCACCGTAAGGGCGTCCGCAACGGTCACTTCACCGTCGAAGTCCATATCGCCCTTGAGGTAGCGCGGTATATCGCGCGTTTCGAAGTGCGACGGGTCGTTCGCACAGACGCGGGTCTCCTCGCCGACGCGGTAGAAGGTCTGCGTTCTCGTTACCGTCCATTCGCCCCAGGCGTGACCGAACGCCGCTTCGCCCTCGCGGGTCTCCGTATGCGCCGGATCGTTCGCGCATACGCGTGTTTCGACAGCGGCGGTTTCGCAGGTCGCGGGGGAAGTAACCTCCCACTCGCCCCAGGCGTGCGCCTCGGGATCTACGGCAAGCTTGCGCGCTTCCGTATGCAAAGGATCTCTCTTGCAGACGCGGGTCTCCGTTCCGACGGCGGCGCAGGTCGCGGGAACCGTTACTTCCCACTCGCCCCAGTCGTGGCCGAGCGCACCGACCGCTCTCGTCTCGAAAGCGTCGCAGCGGGAGCAGTATCTCGTCTCCTCGCCCGCCTCCGTGCAGGAGGGCGCCTTCGTTTCGGTCCAATCGCCGAAATCGTGGCCGAGCGCGGCCTGGCCCTCGCGGGTCTCGGTATGCGACGCGTCGTTCGCGCAGACGCGCGTTTCGACGGCGGCGGTTTCGCAGGTCGCGGGGAAAGTAATCTCCCACTCGCCCCAGGCGTGCGCCTCCGGATCGAGCGGGATCGGCTCGGTCTTCTCATGGTCGGGATTGTTCAAGCAGACGTAATGTACGGCGCCTTCGGCCGAACACGTCGCGGGCGTTCTGCCGCTCTCTATCCAGTAGTGACCGGACGCGGCGGCGCCTTCGCGGGTTTCGGTTTCGCCGCAGCGCGTGCACGCGCGCGTTTCCACAGCGGCTTCTGTGCAGGTCGCGGGAGTCGTCTCCTCCCACGCGCCCCAGTTGTGACCGGCGGCGGCGATATCCTCGCGCTTGTATTCTCCGCACTTGGAGCATTGACAGACGACGTATCCCGCGTCAAGGCAATGTTCCTCGCGCCCGACCTCGGTCCATTCGTGGACGCAGGCGACCTTAACGCCGCCGTTGACTATCTCAAGCGGCAGCTGGACGCTGTCGCTGTTGGTGAGCTTGTTTATCGAAGCCGTAATATCGGAAAGACCCACAGGCGCGTCCGCGGCGACGTTGAACTTCGCCGTCCCGAAATAGTCGTAGCCGCCGGAATGGTAGCCGTCGTAGCCGTCCGCAAAGTACGCGGCGGCGAACAGCACCTTTACCACGCCGTTCGCGGCGTTCGTCTTGTTGAGGGTATATATGTTCGCCTCGCCGTTGTTCGACTGATCCTGAAGCTCGGGGTTCAGCGCGAAACTCCTGAAGGTGAGCACGGCGGGATCGAAGTTAAGCTCGACGTCGATCGAGCTCCAGTGCGGAGTATCGGTGACGTAAAGCTTTACCTCGACGTTTTTGGCGTCGGGATCGGCGGCGACCTTCTCGACGCGCACGCGCACGCCGTCGAAGGGCGGGAGCACTTCCAGTATCTCAGTCCGCGTCGCGCCGCACCACACGCATTCGTATGTGACGCTGCCTTCCGCTTCCGCGGTCGGCTCGACGCGCGCGATCTCGTTCCAGAGGTGGCCGCGCGCGGGCACGGTCTCGTGCTTCTCCGCGCCGCACTTAGTGCATACGCTGTCGGTGAAGCCGGCGTTTTCGCAATCCATCTCTGCGTGAGCGGTTACCGCCCATTCGTGCTCGCAGGCGGTAACGTTTACGCCGCCGGAGGTCTGTGTGAACGGCACGTCGGAGGCTTCAAAATCCGTCAGCGAAGAGACGTTCACGGAAACCTCCGCAAGCCCCTCTGCGGCGGAAGGCGCGACGTCGAAGGTCAGCACGCCGAAGTAATCGTATCCGTCCGGGAAGTATCCGAAATAGCCTCCCGCGCTGCCGACGGCGGCGAAGTGTACGCTGACGCTGCCCGCGGCGGCGGAATCTGTATTGATCGTATAAATCATAGTCTCGCCCGCGGCTGCCTGCGCCTCGATCGCGGGGTTGCGGCGAAAGCCCTTGTAGGTCAGCTTCGACGAGTCGAAGGCGAAGCTCATATCGACGCCCGCCCAGTGCGGCTCGGCGCCCATTCTGACGTAGACCTCGACGCCGGTATCCCCCGGCGCGGCCGTAACGGTATCCGCCGCGACGGCGACGGAACCTTCCGCGAAGACGAAGCCCGACGGCGCCGTTGCCAGCAGCATCGCAAACGCGATGATCATAGAAAGCAGCTTTTTCAAAACCATCCCTCCCGATTATCTTTTATGATAAAATAATACCGCATTCCGGGAAAAAAGTCAATGCGCAAAACGCTCGCTTACTGTTGAAATATCGCGCGCAAGGTGTTATAATCGAAAAAACGAAGGGAGACCGGGATATGAAGCGCGAAACGCTCAAACGCATACTGCCGAAGCTGCTGCTTTATCTGCTGCCGATAACGCTCGCGGCGGCGATATACTTCCTGCTGCCGCTCGCGCCGTGGATAGCGGAGTATATCTTCGCGCGCGGGATATTCCGCGTTATCTCCGTGCCGCTCGGATTCATTATCTCGATATTCCCCTTCTCGATAACCGAAGCGGTCGTGTTTCTCGCCGTTCCGGCGGCGGTCGCGCTGACGGTGCTTCTCTACCGCCGCTGCCGCAGGAAAGGCGTAAACCCGCTCACGGCTCTGCTGAAACGCGTCTGGCTGATACTCTCCTGCGGACTGCTTATGTATATGGTAATGCACGGCGCGAACTACTACCGCTACCGCGCCGCCGACCTGCTGGAGCTGGACGTCTCCGCGAAATCCGCGCAGTATCTGCAGGCGGTATGCGCCGACCTCGCGGAAAAAGCCTCCGCCGAGCGCGAGGCGCTGACGGAGGACGAAAACGGCGTGACGAAGCTCTCCCGCACGCTCTATGGCACGCTCTACGACGCGAACGACTGCTACGCGAAGCTGGACGACGAATACCCGCTGCTGTGGGGTTCGGTCTGGTTCCCGAAGCCGGTGGCGGTCTCGCACCTGTGGTCCTACACCGGCATCGAGGGCGTCTATTGCCCGATCTTCTGCGAATCGAACGTCAACGTCGACATCCCCGACTTCGATATCCCCTATACCGCCGCGCACGAACTGGCGCACACCCGCGGCTTCGCCTACGAGGACGAGTGCAACTTCTTCGCCTTCCTCGCCTGCTCGGTATCCGACAGCGCGGACTACCGCTACTCCGGATACTTCTCGGCGTATATCTACTGCGCGAACGCGCTGTATAAGTACGACAAGGATATGTGGCGCGAGGTCTACGCGCACTGCTCGGACGGTATGAAGCGCGATATAAAGGCGCGCAACGACTACTGGAAGCAGTTCGAGGGCAAGGTCATGGAAGCCAGTCACAAGGCGAACGATACGTTCATAAAGGCACAGCGCGACAAGCGCGGCAGTTTGAGCTACGGCGAAGCCGTCAAGCTCATTCTCGCGTATTATGAAAAATGCGGGTTCGCCGGGTGAACGCAACCGCCGATAATTACCGTAATAAGAACAAAAGCTATGGGCACCGACTGCTCATAGCTTTTTATTTGCTCTTTATATACTCTGTAAGCTCTTTGATGAGTTTGATTTCTCCGGGCGACATATCCTCAAGACTGTTGATTATGAAGCTCTTGTTTTTTGTCATCTCCTCGGCGTTTTTCTCGCCGACGTCATCGCCGCGACCGGATAAAATATAGTCGACTCCAATCCCTAAAGCTTCACATATATTATACAGATTTTCGGGCCTGACCGCTTTTTTGCCGAGTTCCATATTGGAGATCATCTGCGTTGAAACACCGACGCTGTCCGCTAACTGCTCCTGCGTCATATGCAGATCACGGCGCCTCTGCGCTGCCCTCTGCCCCATTTCGTACAAAAACTTATCCTGCTTCACAATCTTTTCACCTCGCCTTGCAACGATTCTATTATAACGCCTATGGAATAAATAATAAATATCCCATAGTTTCATCATATTATCATCTATAGAATTATAAAATTACGCCTATAGCGTGTCTTTTCTCAAAAAACACTTGACAAATTATAACTATGGATGATATAATCCCATCATATCCATATTCTATGGATGAAATCAAGAAAAAAGGAAGGTACTATTATGAAAAAAGCAATCTCACTGATCATAGCTTTTGCAGTTATGCTCGGTCTCCTCACGCTGCCGGCGTTCGCCGACGGTGAAGAAGAAAAACTGATCGAAACCGCTAATTTTATTGTGTCCAACGAACAGTTCCCTTTGGCTTGGGTAGACAGCGTGATCAACGATCTGGATCCGGAATACGTTTATGATGATGCGGCGTATGCTCCTACCGAAATTATCAAAGAAGCTTTTTATAAAGCCACTTCCGCGCCCAAAGGCTACTGGGAAAAGCAAATAGAAAAAGATATATCAGAAAACCTGTCCGGAGATTATGAAACCGGAAAAGGAACTATCAAACTTGGTATCAATGACGGTAAGTGCGGTATTCAGTCACTGCCCATCGGCGGTTTTTCAAATTACGGATACGCCGACAAATGCGAAAAGAATGACGACGGTACATACAGCCTTTATTTTGCCGCGGTTGATTATGACGAAGAAGGAAATGAAGTGCTCACCGATAGCGGAATAATAATAAAGCTTAAACCCGCCGACGATGGTATTGAATACGTTTCCAAAGAAGAATACGGCGATAACAACACGACTCCCGACTCCGGCTCGGAAAACGAGGTCCCCTCTTCGGGCGGCAACAATTCCTCCAGCAAGCCGGCCTCAGAGAACCCGAATACCGCTGACAGCTCCTCCGCCGCTGCATTTGCGATCATCGGCGTCGCCGTTGCCACGCTCTGCATCAGCGCGAAAAAGGCAAAAGCATTCAGATAATATTAACTCAATAAACAGCAAAAGACCGGCGCGGTTGCGCCGGTCTTTCCGTTTGATTTTCGCTTTTTACTTATCCAGCAGGTCCAGGATATCCTGGATTGTGCGGACGTCCTCGAGCGCTTCGTCCGGGATGGAGACGGAGAACTCCTCCTCGACGGAGTTGGCGAGCTGCGCGAACTCCAGCGAGTTGAAATGCAGGTCGTCGCGAAGGTCGCTGGCGGGCATTATCTTGTCCTTTTCGATGCCTATCTCGTCGATAAGTATCTGCTTGATCTTTTCAAAATTATCCATGGTCACACCTCTGTTTCTTACTTTTTGTATCTCTTTATCTTGCGGGTAGTGGTCTTCTCGAACTCTTCCCGACGGATAACCCATTTGGTGATGCGCTTGTAGCCGACAAGCGTCTTGTTGACCTTCTCGACGTCCGCGGCGACGAGCTTCTCGACCGCGAAGGCGTTGTCCGGATCGCAGAGGTTCAGGCGCTTGATGCTTTCGTAGTCCGGCACGATCGTGGCGACGATGGCGACGTCCTTCGTTACGGGGTTCTCCTCGCCCTCGACGATGCATTCGAGGATCGAAAGCTCCCTCGTCAGCACGGTCTCCATCTCCTCGGGGGAGATCTTTTTGCCGTTTTTCAGCACGATGACGTTCTTCTCTCTGCCGGTGACGAAGAGCCAGCCCTCTTTATCGAGGTAGCCCAGGTCGCCGCTGTGGAACCAGCCGTTCTTCATAACGGCGGCGGTCGCTTCGGGATCTTTGTAGTAGCCGAGCATGACGTTGTCGCCCTTGATGCAGATCTCGCCGACTCCGTTTTCGTCGGGGTTGTCGATCTTGATCCTGACTCCCGTGAGCGCGGGGCCGGAGGAGCCGGGGCGGTAAACGTCGCGGTATTCGGAGGTGTTGACCGGCGAGGTCTCGGTCAGTCCGTAGCCCGTGCCGAGCGTTATGCCCATGTTGCGCAGCGTGACCTGCGCGATCGGGAGCAGCGGAGCCGCGCCGCACATCAGGAAACGCAGTCTGCCGCCGAACATCTCGTGCACCTGCTTGAACAGGCGCTTCTCGAGATTCACGCCGACGGCGCCGAGCGCCTTCGTCGCGAGGATGCCTGCGTCGAGCGCCATGGTTCCGCCGCGCTTCTGCTTTATCTTAAGCATCATCTGCGTATAGAACGTCTCGACAACGAGCGGCACGGCGAAGAACATCGTCGGCTTGACCTCCTGCAGGTCCTTCAGCAGATAGCGGATGCCGCGCGAGAAGTAGTTGCAGCAGCCCGCGTAGACCGGCTGCACGAAGCTCAGGCTGCACTGCAGGATGTGGTGCAGCGGCAGGAAGGTAAGGAAGGTGTCGTCCGGCTGCAGGTCGTTTCTCTGGTCCATAGCCCAGATATCGAAGCAGATATTCTTATTGGAAAGCATAACCCCCTTCGCCATTCCGGAGGTCCCGGAGGTGAAAAGCAGAACCGCGAAGGCGTTGCGGTCGATCTTGGCGTCCACGAACTCGCGGTTGCCGGCGAGGATGCCGGTCGCGCCGCGCTGTATCAGCTTCGGCAGGCAGGGGTCGGTCTCCGATTCCTGCATGCAGATATAGGTCACGTCGCCGCGGATCTTGCGCAGTTCGTCCATCTTCGCCTTGACGTCGTTGGAATAGACGACGGCGCTGATGTCGCCCTTCTCGAGCAGCGTCGTGAGCTCTTCTATCGAAAGCTCCCTGTCGAGGTTGCAGACGACGCCGGTGCCGCAGACTACCGCCATCCACGAAAGGCACCACTCGTAGCTGTTCTCGCCGATGACGGCGACGTGCTTACCCTTCAGACCCAGCTCGATGAACGCCGTTCCGAGCGCGTCTATCTGCGCCTTGAAGTCGCGGAAAGTGATATATCTGAACTTCCCTTCGCCGATACGGATGCCGAAGGCGTTGTTGCCGCCGAATTTGTCGGCGCTGTTCTCGACTATCGCCTTTATGCTTTCCGGCGGCTCGAGGCATTCGGTGTAGAAGCGGTTTTCCTTTATCTCTTTCCTGCGCGCGGCGGGAGCGTAAAACTTATCCTGACCGTACATTTCTTCATCTCCTAAATTGCGGATATGTGCAGGAGCACGTTAGCGCGCTCTCCCTCTTTTATCTCATATTGCAAGCATTATACCAAAGTCGGCCGGAAAAGTAAATACCTTTTTGCATTTTGTGGAGTATTGCACAAAAAACTCACACGCGCAGACAAATTATCTTGACAAACCCGTGCTATATGGAGTATGATAGGTGTGTATGTTATGAATATTTTTATATATAATCGGGAAAAAGCGTATTTTCACGTCCGCTCCCGTGATAAAAACTTTCATAAAATCCAAACATTACTGAGCCGGTTTTAATACGGCAACAACAAAAAAGGAGGAACCACAATGCAGTGGCTATACGCTGCGATAGGTTTTGTCGCCGGCGGCGTCATCCTCGGCGTCATCGCGTGGCGGTTGGGCTTCAACTACCGCAAAAAGAGCGCCGAACAGCAGATCGGATACGCCGAAGACGAAGCCAAGCGCATCATCAACGAGGCTTTGAAGACCGCGGAGAGCAAAAAGAAGGAAGCGGTAATCGAGGCTAAGGAAGAGATCATCAGGAACAGAAACGAAGCCGACAGAGAGCTCCGCGAAAGAAGAAGCGAAGTTCAGCGGCAGGAAAAGCGCATCGTCCAGAAGGAAGAGTCCCTTGACAAGAAGATAGAGCAGTTCGAGCGCAAGGAGGAATCACTCAACGCCAAGCTTGCCAATCTCGACGCCAAGAACGCCGAGGTCGAGCAGGTCAAGAAGGCTCAGCTCGAAATGCTCGAGCGCATCAGCGGCTACTCCACCGATAAGGCGAAGGAATACCTGCTCCAGACGCTTGAAGACAAGCTCGTTCACGAGAAGGCCGTCCGCATCAGCGCGTACGAGGAGAACCTGCGCGACGAGCAGGAATCCCTCGCCCGCGAGGTGCTTTCCGTAGCGGTGCAGAAGATGGCGTCCGACTACGTCGCCGAGACCGCCGTCTCCGTCGTGCCGCTTCCCAATGACGACATGAAGGGCCGCATCATCGGCCGTGAGGGCAGAAATATCCGCGCCATCGAAACGCTGACCGGCGTCGACATCATCATCGACGACACGCCCGAGGCGATAACCATTTCCTGCTTCGAGCCGGTGCGCAGAGAGATCGCGCGCCAGTCGCTCGAGAAGCTCATCTCCGACGGCCGCATCCATCCCGCCCGCATCGAAGAGACGGTCGAGAAGGCGCGCCGCGACGTTGAAGCCACCATCAAGCAGGAGGGCGAGAAGACCGTTATGGACCTCGGCCTCCACGGCATACATCCCGAGATCGTCAAGCTCATCGGCCGCCTGCGCTACCGCACCAGCTACGGCCAGAACGTGCTGAAGCACTCCATCGAGGTCGCCAACATTTCCGCCGCGCTCGCCGCGGAAATGGGCAGCGACGTCACGCTCGCCAAGCGCGCCGGCCTGCTGCACGACATCGGCAAGGCGCTCGACCACGAGTTCGAGGGCTCCCACATCCAGCTCGGCGTCGACTTCGCCAAGAAGCACCGCGAGAGCGACGAGGTCGTCCACGCCATCGCCGCCCACCACGGCGACGTTGAGGCGAAGACCGTCACGGCGTTCATCGTTCAGGCCGCGGACGCCATTTCCGCCGCCAGACCCGGCGCGCGCCGCGAGAACCTCGAGAACTACATAAAGCGTCTTGAACGCCTCGAGGAGCTCACCTCCTCCTTCAAGGGCGTCGAAAAGACCTTCGCCATCCAGGCCGGACGCGAAGTGCGCGTTATGGTACGCCCCGAGGATATCAGCGACGATCAGATGACGCTTCTCGCCCGCGAGATAGCCGCCAAGATCGAGGAAGAGCTGGAGTATCCCGGCCAGATCAAGGTCAACGTCGTGCGCGAAAGCCGCGCCGTCGACTACGCGAAATAATACCCCTCCGGAAAGAGAAGGAGAAGCCGCGTGATAATGCGAGAATGCCCCTTCTGCGGGAACGAGCTTCCCGACAGGAGCCGTGTGTGTATATACTGCGGCGGCAAGCTCGGTAACGCCGACGACGCCGGCGCGGCCGCGAGAAAACACCGCCAGATCGTTCTTACGCTGGCGGCGGTTGGCGTATTCGTCGTGCTCGTGACGGTCTTCTCGCTGCTCGCCACCGTCACTTCCGACGGCGGCGACGACGGCGACAACTTCGTCCCCGGCGGCTACGTTTTCTCGAGTCACACGACAAGCGCGAGCCGGACCGACGAAAGCGGCGACGAAAGCAGCGTCCGAAGCGAGAGCAGCAGGGAAAGCGCCGGCTCGTCCTCTTCGCGCAGAAGAAGGAGCTCGAGCAGCGCCGGAAACGGCGCGGGAAACGACGGAAGCGAAACGGAGACAAGCTCCGCGGACGTTCCGGACAGCAGCTACAGCTCCGAGCCGGATATCCCGTCCTCCTCCGAGGCGCAGCAGGAGAGCTCCTCCTCCGAGGCGCAGCAGGAGAGCTCCTCCTCCGCCGAGACCCCGCCGGAGAGCTCCTCCGCGGAGATGCCTCCCGATCCCCCGACGCCGCCCGAATCTTCCGAAAGCGACAGCGGTTTCCAGCCCCCGCCGGACGATTAAACTCAAAAACGAAGCCGCGATGCAGACGCATCGCGGCTTTCTTCATTTATTATTCATTTCACGCTTCCGGCGCGACGTCGAAGACCTCGCCGCAGCGGTAGGCGCCCTTGCGTTTCACCGGGATATACTCGCGCGAAAAGCCCTCGAAAACACCGTCCTTTTCCGTCTCGAAAAGCACGCTCAAGGGGCGCTTTTCCGCATCCGCTATGACTTCGGCGCGGATGGCGTTCACAAGCGCGATGAGCTTTTCGCTCCGCAGGCGCTTGACCTCCTGCGGCACCTGATCGGGCATCGACGCGGCGCGGGTGCCCTTGCGGCGCGAATACGGGAAGACGTGCAGATCGAGCGGACGCAGCCGCCTGACGAATTCGCATGTCGCCGCGAACTCCTCCTCCGTCTCGCCGGGGAAGCCGACGATCACGTCGCCGGTGAACTGCACGTTCGGGATCGCGGCGCGTAGCTTCTCCGCCGCCGAGGCGAGAAACTCCGTCGTGTAACGCCTGCCCATACGGGCGAGCGTCGCGTCGCATCCGCTCTGCAGCGAAAGGTGGAAGTGCGGACAGAGGAAGTCCATCTTCCCCGCCGCTTCGATAAACTCGTCAATCAGCAGGTTCGGGTCTATCGACGAAACGCGCACGCGCTTCGCCTTCCCCTGCTCCCCTATCTTTTTCAGCAGCCCGAGGAAGCTGCCGCCGAAGTCCTTGCCGTAGGCGGACATATTTATGCCTGTCAGCACCAGCTCGTTATAGCCGCCGTCGGTCAGCGTGGCGATCTCGTCGAGCACCGCCGCCTCCGGCTTTGAGCGCACGCGTCCGCGCGCGTAGGGTATCACGCAGTAGGCGCAGAAGTTGTCGCAGCCGTCCTCGATCTTCAGAAAGGCGCGGGAGTGCGCGGGGAACGCTTCTATAAACGAAGAAACGCCGCCGTTGTTCTCGCCGACGAGGACGCTTCTGCCGCCCTTTTTCAAATGCCCGTCGAGCAGACGGACTATGTCGCGCTGTTCGGTTATTCCGATTATCATATCGGCCTCGGGGAACGCCGCGGCGGCGTCCTCGCGCGTCTGCGCCATACAGCCGGTCAGCACAATGACGGCGTCGGGGTTTTCGCGCCGCGCGCGGCGCAGCGCCTTGCCGCTCTTGCCGTCCGCGACCGCGGTGACGGTGCAGGAGTTGATTATGCAAAGCTCCGGCGACTCGTTCACGGCAGCGTGTCCCGCCGCGGTGAGCAACCGGGACATATACGCGCTGTCGTACTGATTCGCCTTGCAGCCGAGAGTGACGATTTTGTACTTCATAAATATCACCGCAAATGATTATACATCTTTTGCGGATATTTTTCAACTGCATCTTGAACGATGAACGGATTTGCGGTATAATTATTCCGAAAAGGAGGTGCTTACCGTGACACAAATGAAAATCGCCCTGACCACCATCAACGACGTGAAGAACTTCGTCGACACAGTGAGCCGCTGCGATTTCGCCATCGACCTTTCCAGCGGACGCTACACCGTGGACGGCAAGTCGATCATGGGGATATTCAGTCTCGACCTTTCCAAACCGATCTCACTGCTGGCTTACACAGACGACCCGTCGTTCGCGGAAAGCATGACTCCCTTCACGGTCGAATAGTATTAGCGGCGGCGTTTCCGGCATATACATCCTTTGAGAATACTCAAAGGAGAGGATAATATGCTGAAAAAACTTACGGCTGTCTTTCTTTCGCTGCTGCTCGCGAACGCGGGCGTTCCCGCCGCGCAGGCGCGGGAGTACCCCGACCTCGCGCTCGACTGCCGCGCCGCGCTGCTGATGGAGTACGAAAGCGGCGAAGTCCTTTACGCGCGCGCCGAGCACGAACGTATGCCGATGGCGAGCGTCACGAAGATAATGAGCGTCCTGCTCGCAGTCGAGGCGCTCGAGGCGGGCGAGATCTCGCTCGACGATACCGTTACCGCGAGCACTCACGCTTCCTCGATGGGCGGCAGTCAGATATACCTGCGCGAAAATGAGCAGATGCCGCTGCGCGACATTCTCAAAAGCGTCGTCATCGCTTCCGCGAACGACGCCTGCATTGCGCTCGGCGAACACGTCGCGGGAAGCGAGGATGAGTTCGTCGCACGCATGAACCGCCGCGCCGCGGAGCTCGGAATGACGGACACGAACTTCGTCAACTGCACGGGGCTCGACGCGGAGGGGCATTACAGCAGCGCCTACGATATCGCGCTGATGAGCCG
>JAEEGL010740721.1_pt1 | contig 13949 bp, 11 predicted proteins | sample 9134231 | NCBI WGS metagenome assembly JAEEGL01 (sample SAMN16246548, study PRJNA631951) | gut metagenome | biome: gut microbiome; feature: rumen; material: fiber-attached | host: Bos | place: Iran: Karaj | collected 2018-10
CCCACCCTCTGCACCACCAACGACATGCCCATCGTCATGCCTGCCTCGTTCGACTGCATGGGTCTGGTGCCGTTCCAGATCAACCCCCACTATACCGACTTCTTCGACCCAAAGCACGGCGGCGAGACCCGCGACGACCGTCTGAAGGAGTACATTATGGTGAACCCCAAGGCCACCGTCGCCGCCATCCGCGAAGCCACGGCCCTGCTGCTCGAAGACGGCAAGCTCAGCCTCATTGGCAAACCTAACAAAATGAAGGTCTTTAAGACCAAGATTGAGAACACCAAGGAGCTCCCCCTCGACGCCGACCTGAACTTCCTGCTGAAAGCATAGGCCACCTACTCGCTGCGCTCGCGAAATCTATAAATCTTGTAGATTATTCCGATGGAGCGACTACCGCCCCTCCGGGACTACTTAATATCATAAAAGTGGCTCTGCATGCAGAGCCACTTTCTCTTCTGTTGGGGAAAACTATATATCTTATTATTTATTCTACAAGTTTGAAGCGCATGCGCCACACCTTGGTGTCGGGGTTATAGTCGTGAGAGATAATTTTGAAGGGGGCTATCTCGGAGGTGTTCTGCACATGGGTGCCGACGCAGGCGCATAGGTCGTAGTCGCCGATGCGGACCAGGCGGAGGGTCTCGCTGGCATCATCGGGGAGTTTCCAGAGGTCCACCTCGGGCGGTACCTCTCCCCGTTTCACGAACTCATAGCTGACGGGCAGATGCTGCGCTATCACCTCGTTGACACGGCGCTCGATCTCCTGCACCTGCTCTTCGGTGGGGCAAGCGTCGAGGAGGTAGTCGCATTTGCTCTTCTTGCGCTCGATGTGGGCGTTACGCGACCGCGGACAGCCAAACATCCGCACCATCGTCTGGTTCAAAATATGCTCCGCCGTATGCATCGGCGGATATTCCTCTTTATTATGAGTGTTTAATATTGGTGTTTCCATGCTGATATAACGCAAGATAGAGATTTGTATTTTGAGAAATAGCAAATTATTTGTATTTTTGCAGTCGATTATGGAAACCAATCCTCAGATAGAACTAGCACGGCGCTATGTGGAACAGACGGGTGTGTCGGTGTTCCTGACCGGCAAAGCCGGCACTGGAAAGACCACCTTCCTGCGCGAGGTGGCGGCACGCTGTCCCAAACGGCACGCCATCGTGGCGCCCACGGGTGTGGCGGCCATCAACGCCGGCGGCGTCACCATACACTCATTCTTCCAGCTGCCTTTTGACCCCTACCTACCCGACGTGAAGGAATTGGTGACAGAATACCAACTGCCCGAAAGAAGCAAGTCGCTCAACAAGACGAAGCTGAACATCATCCGCACGCTGGAGCTTCTCATCATCGACGAAGTATCGATGGTGAGGGCCGACCTGATGGATGCCATCGACATGACACTCCGCCGCTACCGCCGGAACAGCCGTCCTTTCGGCGGAGTGCAGCTGCTGATGATCGGCGACGTGCACCAGCTCGCACCGGTGGTGACCGAGATCGAGCGTCCTTACATGGAGAAGGTCTACCCCACCCCTTACTTCTTCGCCAGCAAGGCACTGCAGCGGATGTCCTATGTCACCATCGAGCTCACCACCATCTATCGCCAGCAGGACGCCGCCTTTGTGGACTTGCTGAACCACGTGAGAGACAACAATATCGACGCCGAAACGCTGCGAATATTAAACAGCAGGGTGAGCACACCCCAGAAAGGAGCCATCATGCTGACCACCCACAATCGGCAGGCCGAGGCCATCAACCGGCGCCACATGGAGGCCCTGAAGGGCGAACGGCGCCTGTTTGAGGCCGTCTTGAAAGGAAACTATCCAGAGAAGACGCTGCCATGCGACCGAAGCCTCGAAATCAAAGTTGGCGAACGGGTGATGTTTGTCAAAAACGACTCGTCGGGAGCGAGACGTTACTACAACGGCATGCTGGGCACCGTCACCAACTTCCTCTATGACGACGACAGCCAGAAAGAGTATATAGAGGTCATCAACGACGAAGGCGATATCATCCAGACAGGACACGAGGTGTGGGAAAGCCTGAAGTACAACCTCAACAGCACGACCAACGAGATAGAGCAAGAGGTGGAGGGCACCTTCAGCCAATACCCGCTGCAGGCGGCCTGGGCGGTGACCATCCACAAGGCGCAGGGCCTCACCTTCGACCGCGTGAACATCGACGCAGCCGACGCCTTCGCCTTCGGGCAGGTCTATGTGGCCTTGAGCCGTTGCCGCACCCTCGAAGGGCTGACGCTCACCACACCGCTCTCCCCAAACGTGACCTTCGTCGACCGGTCGGTGTCGCAATTTGTGGATACCCAGCCCACCTTCGAACAGACCTTGACCTCAGTCGACGGCTACGAGCGCGAATACCACATGGAGAAGCTGGTCGAGCTGTTCGGCATGGACGAGCTGTTGCATCTGGCAGAACGGCTGCACGAGCACTACCTCAAACTGCGCAACATCTACCCCACCCTGCTCGAGACGCTGAACGAGCAACTCACAGAGCTCTACAACCTGCAGACGGTGAGCGGGAAATTCAACCACCAACTGATGGGGCTCGACCACGAAGCCCAAGGCAACCGTGCCCGACAGGGAGCCGAATACTACCAAGGCCTGCTCTCGGACTTCGCTGCAAAGCTACCGTCGCTGCTCAAGGTGGAGATTGACAACAAGGAAACCGCCAAGGCCGTGGAAGAGGTAGGTGGCCGCCTGGCCGAAGCCCTCGGGCTGAAGCTGGCATGTCTCTCAGCCGTCGTCAAGCAGGGATACAGCGTGCAAGTTGTACAGCATGCCAAAGCGAACTTCATGCTGAACAGCAACCACGATGGCAAGAGCCGCCAGCGGACGGCGAAGCGCTCCAAGCAGAAAGGCGACGAGCACAGCAACCACGACCTCACCGCCACCCTGCGCCGCTGGCGCGCCATGCGGGCCGAGGAGCTGCATGTGCCGGTCTACATGGTTCTGCAACAAAAGGCGCTCAACGCCATCGCCACCAACATGCCGCGCACGGTCGCGGAGCTGAAGCAGCAACTGGGAGTGGGTGCCAAGACCGTGGAGAGCTATGGGGCGGAACTCCTCGAGATAGTCAACGATTACGTAAACAATTATTCATAACACCATGACGAAATATATCGGAGCGCATGTGAGCGCCAGCGGAGGCGTGGGCAACGCCATACTGAATGCCGAGGCCATCGGAGCCAACGCCTTTGCCTTGTTTACCCGCAACCAGCGCAGCTGGGTGAGCAAACCGCTGCCGCAGTTGGAGATTGACGGCTTCAGGGCTTTACTTATTGATAGAGGCTTCAAGCCCGAGATGGTACTGCCGCACGACAGCTACCTCATCAACCTCGGCTCGCCCGACGAGGAGACCCTGCTGAAGAGCCGCGCCGCCTTCCTCGACGAGATGCCGCGTGCACAGCAGTTGGGCCTCACGATGCTGAACTTCCACCCCGGCAGCCACCTGAACAAGGTCAGCGAGGAGGAATGCCTCGACCAGATTGCCCGCGAGGTGAACCTGGCTCTTAGCAAGACCGAAGGCGTGACGGCGGTGATAGAGAACACCGCCGGACAGGGCACCAACCTCGGCTGGAAGTTCGAGCACATTGCCCGCATCATCAGCGGCATCAACGACAAGAGCCGCGTGGGCGTCTGCATCGACACCTGCCACACCCTCGCCGCCGGCTACGACTTGAGCACCGAGATGGGCTACATGTTCTGCTTCGAGGAGTTCGACCGTCTGATAGGGCAACAGTATCTCCGTGCCATCCACCTCAACGACAGCAAGAAGAACGCTGGTAGCCACGTGGACCGCCACGAGGTGCTGGGCGAGGGATTCCTCGGCAAAGCCTTCTTCAGCCGCTTCATGCACGACTCTCGTTTTGACAACATACCCATCATCCTCGAGACCCCCGACCCCATGCGCTGGGCGGACGAGATCCGCTGGCTGCGCTCATTATAACGACTAGCCGCTCGCGGCAGAAATCTTGTAAATCTAGTAAATTTTGCTGACGCATTCATAACCGCGAAGCGGAATAGTTTACAAGATTTACTAGATGTCGCGAGCGAAGCGAGCAGGAGAACAAAAAAAAAATACAGAGACATGAGACTACACGAAGACACCCTGCCATTCCTGCAGGAACTGACTGTCAACAACAACCGCCCCTGGTTCAACGACCACAAGGACCGATGGCTGGCCATCAAGGCCGACTTCGAGGCCTTCACGCAGGCCCTTATCGACGAGATGGTGAAATACGACGACACCCTTATCGGCCTTACGGCCAAGAACTCTGTGTACCGCATCTACCGCGACACGCGTTTCTCGGCCGACAAGACGCCATACAAGACCCACATCGCCTGCTTCCTCAGCAGCTGGGGTCCGAAGAACAGCGGCGTTCCAGGCTACTACTTCCAGATAGGCACCGAAGAAGCCTACGGCCTGAAAGGCACCTGCAACCTCGGCGGCGGCATCTTCATGCCCACGCCCGAAGCCTTGAACGCCATCCGCCAGGAGATATTCTACTGCACCGACGAGTTCCTCGCCATCATGAACGAGAAAAGCTACAAGCGCTACTTCGGCAGCGAGTTCTTCACCCTGAAGAAGCTGCAACGCGTCCCCAAAGGCTACCCCGCCGACTGGGAGCATGCCGACCTGCTGAAATACAAAGACTACACCACCAGCTACACCATGCCCGACCGCTTCATCGGCAGCGAAAAGCTCTTCGACGAAGTGCTGAAGGTGTGGCGCGCCAGCGTACCACTGAACCGCTTCGTACAGCGCGCCATGGATGATGTCAGATAACCCCAAAACACACACAATATGAACAATACCAGCATCATCGACGGACGCCGCGTGGCGTCGGACCGCATCGCCACCCTCGGCAAGAACGAGATATTTGTCTTCGGAAGCAATATCCAAGGAGCCCACGGCGGCGGCGCCGCATGGTATGCACATAAGAACTTCGGTGCCGAATGGGGGGTCGGCGAGGGTCTGACGGGTCGCACCTATGCCTTGCCCACCATGGAGGGGAAAGCCTCGCTGAAAAAAGCCGTGGACCACTTCATCGCCTGCGCCAAGCAGCACCCAGAGCTTACCTTCCTGGTCACTGCCGTAGGCTGCGGCATCGCCGGCTATAGACCCAACGAGGTGGCACCCTTGTTCAAAGAAGCCACCTCGCTGGAAAACGTCTTCCTACCGGAAGTCTTCTACTCGTCCTTATAACCTGCTGCTATCCTCGCGCGTTTGCGCTCTATCTCGTCGAGGATGATCTTGCGGATACGCAGGTTCGAGGGCGTGATCTCGAGATATTCGTCCTCGCGGATATACTCCATAGCCTCCTCGAGGCTCATCTTGATGGCCGGGCTGCAGGTGCTCTTGTCGTCGGCACTCTTGGAGCGCATGTTGGTGAGGTTCTTGGCCGTCACCACATTGATGACGATGTCGTTACCCGGACGCAAGCTCTCGCCGATGACCTCGCCTGCATAGACGTGGTCGCCGGGCTCAATGAAGAAGGGTCCTCGATCCTGCAGCTTGCTGATGCTGTAGGCAGTCGCCTCGCCGGTCTCCTTGGCGATGAGGGCTCCGTACTTGTGGTCGTCCATATCGCCCTTCCACGGCTGGAATTCGAGGAAGCGGTGGGCGATGATGGCCTCGCCGTTGGTGGCCGTGAGGAGCGTGTTGCGCAGACCTATGATACCGCGGCTGGGAATGGTGAAGTCGAGCTGCACCCGGTCGCCTTTGGTGTCGATGGTGCCCACCTCGCCCTTGCGGCGGGTGACCACGTCGATCACCTTCGAGCTGAACTCCTCGGGCACCAGCACGGTGAGCTGCTCGACGGGTTCGCACTTCTGACCATCTATCTCTTTGATAATCACCTTTGGCTGGCCCACCTGCAGCTCATAGCCCTCGCGACGCATGGTCTCGATGAGGACCGAGAGATGCATGATGCCGCGTCCGTAAACCAACAGCTGGTCGGGCGAACCAGTCTCTTCGATACGCATGGCCAGGTTCTTCTCCAGCTCGGCGAAGAGGCGATCGCGCAGGTGACGGCTGGTCACATACTTGCCCTCCTTGCCGAAGAAAGGCGACGTGTTGATGGTGAAAAGCATCGACATCGTGGGCTCGTCGACCTTGATGGGAGGCAGCGCCTCGGGAGCGTCGGCGTCGCAGATGGTGTCGCCGATCTCGAAGGCCACGCTCTTGTCGAGGTCCATCAGCACTGCACATATCTCACCGGCCTCCACGGGCGTCTTGATGCGCTCTTTGCCGAGTCCCTCGAAGGTATATAGTTCTTTGATTCTGCTGTTCACACGGCTGCCGTCGCGCTTCATCAGGGTGATGCTCTGGCCTGCCTGCAGGGTGCCGCGATGCAAACGGCCCACCGCTATACGGCCCAGATAGCTGCTGTAGTCGAGGCTCGAAATCATCATCTGTGTGTTGCCCTCGTCCACTTTGGGCTCGGGTATATACTTGATGATGAGGTCCATCAAGTAACTGATATCCTCGGTCGGTGTATTGTAGTCCTCACCCATCCAGCCCTGCTTGGCGCTGCCGTAGGCGGTGGGGAACTCCAGCTGGTCGTTGTTGGCGCCCAGGTTGAACATCAGGTCGAACACGGCCTCCTGCGTCGCCTCGGGGTCGCAGTTGGGCTTGTCGACCTTGTTGACCACCACTATGGGCTTTAGTCCCAGCTCGATGGCTTTCTGAAGCACAAAGCGGGTCTGCGGCATCGGACCTTCGAAAGCGTCGACCACCAGCAGCACACCGTCGGCCATGTTGAGCACACGCTCCACCTCGCCGCCGAAGTCGCTGTGGCCAGGCGTGTCGATAATGTTGATTTTGTACCCCTTGTAGCGCACCGACACATTCTTTGAGAGGATGGTAATGCCGCGCTCGCGTTCGAGGTCGTTGTTGTCGAGAATGAGTTCGCCGGTCTCTTGATTGTCACGAAAGAGTTTTGCCTGATGAAGCATGCGGTCGACCAAAGTGGTCTTTCCATGGTCGACGTGAGCTATAATTGCAATATTACGAATGTTTTGCATAGAAACATATGTATAAAAATAAAATGCAAAGATACGAAAAAAAGCAATACAACGTCAAGAAAACAACGATTCTCCTCCGACATTTGTCCGACAAAAAGCGTAAAACAGTCGGACATGAGTCGGACATGCTACGAAGAAAACCCGCCTTCGGGGGAAGGATACATAAGTTGACAAAAAAGGCCGGCATTACGTGCCAGCCTTTTCAGTACCCCGGGAGGGACTTGAACCCTCACGCCCTTGCGAGCAACAGATTTTGAGTCTATCGTGTCTACCATTCCACCACCAGGGCAAGTCAATTTCGAATGTTGAATTTTGACGTTTCAGAATTCAGAATTTGTTTTTCGAAATCGGGTGCAAAATTACACACTTTTCCAAACATGACAAAATATTTTTTTGCCAGTCGATAAAAATTGTGTATTTTTGCACTCGTTTTCAAGCACTAATGTTACCTGACAAAACTGTGTAAGAACCCTAAAATCAAAAGCATAATGAGCGACAAACGTTCTGACAAAGTATTCATTTTCGCTGGACGCGCCACACAGGACCTGGCGCGCCGCGTGGCCGAAATCTATGGTATCCCGCTGGGCAACTCGACCGTTTTCCAGTATGCCGACGGTGAATTCCAGCCCTCCTACGAGGACACCATCCGCGGCGGTATCGTGTTCATCATCCAGAGCACCACGCCTCCGACCGACAACCTGTTTGAGCTGCTGATGATGATCGACGCCGCCAAGCGCGCCTCGGCCCAGAAGATTATCGCCGTGATACCCTACTACGGTTTCGCCCGTCAGGACCGCAAGGACAAGCCCCATGTGCCCATCGCCTCGAGGCTTATCGCCGACATGATCACCACCGCCGGCGTGGACCGCGTCATCACCATGGACTTGCATGCCGACCAGATTCAGGGTTTCTTCACGCTGCCCGTCGACCATCTCTACGGTTCGAGCCTCTTCATGCCCTATATCCGCGAGAAATTCGACATCGAGGACGTGATGTTCGCTAGCCCCGACATGGGCGGCAGCAAGCGCGCCGGCATGTATGCCAAGACGCTTAACAACAGCTTTGTCATCTGCTACAAGCACCGCAACAAACCCAACGAGATTGGCGAGATGCGCCTCATTGGCGACGTCGAGGGCAAGCATGTCATCCTGCTCGACGACATCATCGACACCGGTTCGACCATCTGCAAGGCCGCCGGCATCATCAAGCAGAGCGGCGCCAAGAGCGTGCGCGCCATGATCACCCACCCCGTGCTCAGCGGCAACGCCATCGAGAAGGTGGAAGCCTCGGAGCTTGAGGAGCTTGTGGTGGCCGATACCATCCCCCTGAAGCGCCAGAGCGACAAGATCCATGTGCTCAGCTGCGACTGGCTGCTGGCCGAAGCCATCCGTCGCGTGGTGAACTACGAGAGCCTCGACAACCTCTACGAGACCACCCTGCACCACAAGGGCGTCATCAAAAGAATGAACGAAAAATAACTATAGTGACTACAATATCAATAGTACCTATAGTTAAAAATAAAACATCAATTTATATTATAAAACAAAAAAAAAAAAACAAAAATAAAAGAAGTATCAATGAGCGGTTCTCTCCGCGAGAACGGAGGGAAAAAAGATGCTAAAGCTCGGCGTCGCGACGCCAAGGTTCCTTGAGTAATGTACGGCAAGGGCGAGCAGATTATGTTCAGCGTCGACCAGACTGCCTTCCAGCGCATTCTGTTCAACCCCGAGCCCTGCTTCCAGAAAATCACCATCAACGGCACCGACCACATGGCCATGCTGAAAGATATCGAGTTCCACCCCGTGACCGAGATTGTCTACCACGCCGACTTCTACGAGCTGACCGACGATAAGCCCGTCGTCATGTCCATCCCCGTCCACACCACCGGCACCTCGAAAGGCGTCATGAAGGGCGGCAAGCTGGCTTACAAGCAGAAACGCCTCAACGTGAAGGCCGTTCCCGCCAACATGCCCAGCGAGGTGCTCCTCGACATCACCAACCTCGATGTCAACCAGCGCATCCGCGTGCAGGACATCGCCTGCGAGAACTACACCATCCTCAACCCGAAGAGCGCTGAGGTGGTCAACGTCCTCAGCACCCGTGCCAGCGCCACCGCTGGCGACGGTGAAGGTGAGGCTGCCGCCGAGTAACCATTCGACAACGACAACCATCAACACAGAAGGGCAATCCGTACGGATCGCCCTTCATCGTTTTTATACAATATAATCACTCCCGTTCCGTTTTATTAATATGAAAAAGATACTCTTTCCCCTGCTGGCATTCGTCAGCTTCTCCTCTCTTATGGGGCAGCCGGAAATGGAGAAGGTTGTCTACTTGAGCCATCTCTATGTCAAGTCGGATATTAACGGGAAGAAAGCCCTCCTGGCGTTTGATACAGGTTCCCCCTACACCTGTGTCGACAGTACCTATGTCGCAGACAGCAATCTGCAGTACACGAGAATCGGGCGTGCGAGTATGGGTGGTTCGGGAAATGCCCAGGAGAAGGTACGCATCATCATCGGCGAGTTGACCTACACTTTTGCCGACAAGAAGTATACAAGCAAGGTGTCTCCCATTATCCAGCTCAAACCCATCTTGGGCGACCAGGCCGACGGTATCCTGGGAATCGACAATATGGGCGACAAGGTTATCGCGATAGATTATGAGAGGGAGCAGATGGGGCTCTGGGACCAACTGGGCGACGTCAGCGGCTATACCTCCATTCCTATCCGTTACGAGAACAACCGTATCTATGTGCCGCTGAGCGTCACCGTGGGCGAGGGTGAAGTCATAGAAGGGGAGGGGCTGATGGACCTCGGTAGCGGTGGCTCAATTGAGTTCACAAGCATGGTGGCTCAGCAATATAATCTGAAAAGCGTCACTCCGCAACTGCCTTATTCTTACGCTGTCGGCGGTATCGGTGGCGAATCGTCCGGATGTTACATCAGGGTAAAGAGTGCTTCGGTGGGAGATTATACTTTGAACGATATCGTTATATCGTTCAGCAACAACACAGGTGGGGCTCTCTCTGATAGAGAGTATATATGTATCGTCGGCAATGACTTCTGGGATCGCTTCGATATGATGATAGACCTTTCCGGCAAGCGGCTTTACCTACGGCCGAATGCGAAGTTTGGCGCCCCTTTCGAGAGTCCTGTGCGTGGCTTCTCCTATACTGACCGAAACCATACCCTCGGTTGCTGGGTGGTCAACGGTCTCTATGAGGACTCCAATGCTGAGAAGGCGGGGCTTCGTAAGGGTGACCGCATCACTGCGCTGAACGGCCGTAATGTGAAGGAGATCACTCTTGAAGAGCGGAAAACGCTCTTCGACGGAATGAAGGAGGTGAGCCTCACCGTCTGGCGCGACAATGGCGAGACAGAGATAGCGTTTCCTTTTGACGAACCGAAACTGTAAACGGTAACAATAAAAAGAGGGGGTCAAGCAATGCTTGCCCCCCTCTTCTTGTATTGGCGGAGAGACAGGGATTCGAACCCTGGGACCAGCAAGCTGGTCAACGGTTTTCGAGACCGCCCCGATCGACCACTCCGGCATCTCTCCAAATGCTGCTTCTTTTCTCAAAAAGCGGGTGCAAAAATACTAATTTTTTGCCATACAGCCAAATTTATTTTACATCTTCCGTAGCATCAGCCGGTTGGGTGGGGTGATGACTGATGTCGAGGCGCATATTGTCGGCCGCCAGAAGGCAGTTTTCGAACTCTTCGCGCGCCTGGCTGATAAGGGGTTCGTCTTCGCGGTAGCGGGCACTGATATGGGTCAGCAGGAGCTGACGGACGCCGGCCATCTGGGCCAGCCGACCGGCCTGGCCGGCGGTGAGGTGCTTGCGCTCGGCGGCCAGCTGCTCCATGTCGTTGGCGAAGGTGCACTCGAGGCAAAGCAGGTCGACGCCAGCGATATGGGGCACAAGGCGCTCGTCGTAGGCGGTGTCGCAGCAGTAGGCGTAGGTGAGCGGCTCGGCGCTATTGCGCGGCTTCTCGGTGATGCGGAAACCATAGTCGGGCACCGAGTGGTCGAGCGGGAAAGCGTCGATGGTGCAGCGATGGTTCTCGAAGATGCGCTCTTCACCCTCGGCGAAGTCCATCTCGTGCCATTCGATGGGGAAGCCCACGTGGTTGCCCGTGAGCTCGAAGGTGGTCTCAATCACCTGGCGCGCCCCTTGGGGAGCGGCGATGAAGACGGGCTCGGTGCGGCCACAGAGGTGCATGGTGCTGAGCAACCCCGGCAGGCCGAAGAAGTGGTCGCCATGCAGATGCGAGATGACGATGGTGGAAATGGTCTGCAACTTCAGGTGGTTGTAGCGAATGCGGTCCTGCGTGGCTTCGGCACAGTCGATGAGCACCTTGAAACCACCGATGTTGAGCACCTGCGCCGAACAACGGCGTGCGCCGATGGGCAGGGCGGCGCCGGAACCGAGGATGGTGAGAAAGACGTTCATGGTCAGTGTTCAGTGGTCAGTGTTTAGTGTTTAGTGGTCAGTGTTTAGTGGTTAGTGTTCAGTGTTCAGTGTTTAGTGGTCAGTGTTTAGTGTTCAGTGAGGAGAGCCAGAGCAGGAGGAAGGTGACGAGGCCGTTGAGGAGGAGTATCTCGAAGCCGAAGTGGTAGCCAAACCACTGGAAGCTATTGAGCTTGAGGACATAGCACACCACCGGCGAGAGCACAGCGATGAAGGGCACCCAACGGTCGCGGGCATTGCGATGGGTGAAGAGGCCGAATGCATAGAGGCCCAGCAGCGGACCATAGGTGAAGCCCGCCACGTCGAACACCGTATCAATGAGCGACTGGCGATGGAAAGGTCTGAAAGCAATGATTACCAGCAGGTAGAGCAGTGCGAAGGCCACATGCACGAGTCGCCGGACACGGAGCTCTTTACTCTGATTATTCTGAGAATCCTGACGGCCGAATTTGAGGAAGTCGTAGCAGAAGGTGGTGGTGAGGGCGGTGAGGGTGCCGTCGGCGCTCGAGTAGCCGGCAGCCACCATTCCGAGAACAAAGCACACCGCCGTGAATCCGCTGAGTGAGAAGGCAATCGACGGGAAAATCTTGTCGGGCACCACGGCGCCGTTCTCGCCCACCGGCAAGGCGAAACCCGTCTCGGACGAGTAGGCCAGCAGCGCGGCACCCAGACAGAGGAAGAGGATATTGACCACGATGAAGAGCAGGCTCGAAGTCATGACGTTCTTCTGCGCGTCGCGCAAAGTCTTGCAGGTAAGGTTCTTCTGCATCATATCCTGGTCGAGGCCAGTCATGGTGATGGTGATGAACATGCCGCTGAGAATCTGCTTCCAGTAGAACTTGGGGGCCGTGGGGTCGGTCTCCCACATGCGCGTGTAGCCTTTATCGGCCGACATCTTCAGCAGGTCGCCGAGGCCCATATCCAGGCTTCCCAGGATGGCCACCACCGTAGCGATGGCCGCCACCAGCAGGAAGGTGGTCTGAAGGGTATCGGTCCACACCACCGTCTTGATGCCGCCGCGGAAGGTATAGAGCAGTATGATGGCGATAAAGACCACCGCCGGCACCCAGAAGGGGATGCCCCAGGCGCGGAAGACGAACTCGTAGAGCACGAAGACCACCAGATACATCCTCAAGGCCGACCCCAGCAGGCGGCTGAGGATGAAGAAGATGGCGCCGGTCTTCTCGCTCCGCACCCCGAAGCGTTGCTCGAGGTAGGTATAGATCGAGGTGAGGTTCAGGCGATAGTAGAGCGGGAGCAGCACCAGCGCGATGACGGCATAGCCGAGCACATAGCCGAACACCATCGGCATATAGGTCCAGCCGCCACTGTAGACGCCGCCGGGCACCGACATGAAGGTGACCCCCGAGAGCGAAGCCCCAATCATGCCGTAGGCCACCACCGGCCACGGCGACCGCCGGCCGGCGCGGAAGAAGGCCTCGTTGCCCTTGGCTCCGCGACGTCCGGTGAGCCACATAACGAGGAAGAGTAGCACCGTGTAGACGGCAAAACACACGAGTATAGTCAGTTCCATTGCAATTCGATTGTCTTTGACAAATGCAAAGATACGAAAAAAAACACAATCAGCCAAACGGAACCTCACGCCGAAACGACACCGCCCCGGCTACGGCATTTCTTTTACATTTCTTCTACTGTTTTACGGTTGTTTTACGCTTTTTCTAGAAGAACAGTAGAAGAACAACCGTTAAACAATTGTAAAACAGCCGTACTTAGGGTATAGTGAAAATGGTTAAAATCTGTTAACAATGCCATCTCGTAGTTTGTCCCACGCCACCCCACCCTTTTCTTTTTTTGGCAGCTTCGTTTTTTTTTCGTATCTTTGCACTCATTAAGTCTTAATCTATTAACTGTATAACAAATTGTAAATATGACCTTACCCAAGCTACACTCCATCACCAAGAAGATACTCGTGGCGCTGCTGGGCGGCTTCCTGCTCATCTTCCTGCTGTTCCACGCCACTGCCAACCTCTTCATCCTGCGCCACGACGAGGGCGCTTGGTACTCGGCGTTCTGCCACTTCATGGGCACCAACTGGATTGTCAAAGTCTTCGAGATTGCCCTGCTGGGCGCCATTGCGCTGCACATACTGCTGACCCTCTGGCTGGCGCTGACCAACCGGCTGGCCCGCCCCGTGCGCTACCATCAGGCGCAGAAAAGCAAGACCCACTCCACCTCGAAACTGATGGTGTGGACCGGTATTCTCATCTTCGTGTGCCTGCTGATGCACTTCTACGACTTCTACTTCGTCAAGGTCGGCTGGGTGAAAGGCGAATACATGGTGAAGACCGAGAAGCTGCAGAGCGAAGAGATTATGGGCCTGGTGCAGTACTCGCAGCAGATGGGCATGACGCCCGAAGAGTTTATCGACGAGCTGGAAACCAATGCCATGAACTATGCCGACGAGA
>JAEEGL010769643.1_pt1 | contig 13949 bp, 4 predicted proteins | sample 9134231 | NCBI WGS metagenome assembly JAEEGL01 (sample SAMN16246548, study PRJNA631951) | gut metagenome | biome: gut microbiome; feature: rumen; material: fiber-attached | host: Bos | place: Iran: Karaj | collected 2018-10
AGGGCAGCCCGCCGCAGAGCAGCAGCACCACCTGCAGAAGCGTGAGGGCGATGTAGATGGCATAGAGGATCATGGCGGAGGAGCGCATGCGGGGCACTAACTTGCTGATGCGGATGCCGGGGCTCTCCGCCCGCAGCAGATGCATGTTCTCGCCGCTGTCCTTGCTGGTGAGGGGGCTGAGGGCCAGCACGAAGACCAGCACGCCCATGCCGCCCAGCCAGTGGGTGAAGCTGCGCCAGTAGAGCATCCCGCGGGAAAGACCCTCCACGTTGGAGAGGATCGAGGCCCCCGTGGTGGTGAAGCCCGAGACCGTTTCAAACAGACAGTCGATATAGCTGGGGATATAGCCGCCGATCAGAAAGGGGAGCGCCCCCAGCGCGGAGACCGCGATCCAGGCCAGACCCACGGTGACGAAGCCTTCCCGGGCAAAGAAGCTGCGCTTTTTCGGCTGCAGCAGCAGGGAAGGGATGCCGATGGCCGCCATGATCAGGATCGTGAGGGCGAAGCCCATGGCGCCGCGCCCGTCCCCCCGGAAGAGGCAGATAGCCAGGGCGGGCAGCATAAAGGCCGCCTCCACGGCCACGATCTTCCCGATGATGTTCAGGATGAGTTTTCGGTTCATAGCCTCAGACCTCTTCCGCGAAGATGTCGTTCAGATCCAGGATCACCTGGGTGGAGGTGGTCACGATCACCACCGTATCGCCCGTGTCGAAGCTGTCGTCGCCGCCCGGAATAAGGATATTCCCGTTTTTGTTGATGCTGGCGACCAGGATATTGGGCTTGAGGCGGATGTCCCGCAGGGTACGGCCGCGGTTCTTCGTCCGCTCCGTCACGGCGAATTCGAGGGCGCCGACCTTCCCGTCCACCAGATGATGCAGGGTCAGCACGGCGCTGCCCTCGGTGTTCTGCATGGCGCGCACGTAGCGGATGATGGCGTGGGCGCAGAGATTCTTCGGGCTGATGACCCGGTCGATCCCCCGGTCCATCAGCATGGCGCCGAATTCCGTGTGGTCCACCTTCGTGATCACCTGGGGCACCCCCAGGCGGCTGATGTACATGGAAAGGATGAGGTTTTCCTCGTCAATATTGGTCAGCGTCACGACGGAGTCCATCTGCTCCACGTTTTCCGAGCGCAGCACGTCGTCGCTGGTGCCGTCGGCACAGACCACGTCGGCCTCCGGCAGCTCCTCGGCCAGGCGGCGAGCCCGGTCCGTGTCCATTTCCACGATCTTCACCGAGGCGTCGGCCTTCGTCAGCATGCGGGTGAGATATTCCGCAATGCGGCTGCCGCCCACCAGCATCACCCGCCGCACCATGCGCTTGTTGACCCCCAGAGTCTGCAAAATGCGCACGAGGGAAGTGGCCGGAGCGCAGAGATAGATCTTGTCGCCCGCCTGCAGCACGTAGCTGCCGTCGGGGATGCGGATCTCCTCGCCCCGCTGCACGGCGCAGATCAGCGCCCGCTGCCGCAGCTTCCTGGGCAGCTCATAGAGAGGCACACCGTCCAGCGTGTCACCCTCCTTCAAAAGCAGCTCCACGATCTCCACGCGGCCTCCCGCAAAGATGTCCCGCTTGAAGACGCCGGGGATCTCCATGAGGCGAAAGATCTCCTGCGCCGCGTTGAATTCCGGGTTGATGACCATGGAAAGGCCGATACTGTCCGAAAGCAGATAGATCTGCCGGGCGTATTCCGGCGAGCGGACGCGGGCGATGGTGTTGGCGCAGCCCAGCTTCTTGGCAAAGACGCAGGCGATCATATTCAGCTCGTCCTGGGCCGTGCAGGCGATGAGCAGGTCGCTCTCCGGCACGCCCGCCTGGCGCATCACCTCCACGCTGGCGCCGCTGCCGCTCAGAGTCATCACGTCCAGCGAGTCTCCGATGCGGTCCGCCACCCGCTTATCCCGGTCAATGACCACGATATCGTGGCCCTCCTTCGTCAGATGCTCGGCGATGGTGGAGCCAACCTTGCCCCCGCCGATGATCACGATCCTCATACGTGCCTCCCCAAACGCCCATTGGGCGCATATTACCATTATCATACACCTTTTTCAACAGGAATACAACATTTTTTGCAGGGAAGACTTTCGCACTTTCTTATGCAAGAATACTCCGAAAGAGGATGGAAACGGAGAATAGAAAGTGCTATAATGATCTGTATAAGGGAAAGTATACACATTATTATCAGAAGGGGGAATCTGCGATGAAAGTTGCTTGCGCAAGAAAGCTCCCGGCTCTCCTGCTCATGCTCGCGCTGGTCCTGGCCCTCTTTCCGGCGGGCCTCTTCCCGGCCCGGGCGGCGGAGCCTGCGCGGGAAAACGTGTTTACCGCGATAGACGCCCTGGTGGACCGGGGCCTTGCGGAGCGGGCAGCGGCCTCGTCCCTGCCCATGAGCGGGAAGGCGGCCTCCGTCCCCACGGAGGCGGATTATGCCGCCCTTTCGGGGGACGTGGCGGCCCTGGTGCAGACGCGGGCGGACTATCTGCCCGGCTCCCTGGAGCGGCGGGAGGGCGGCCTCGTCCTGTGGCGGGACCGGGCGGGCCGGGCCTACGGCTACAGTCCGGCTCTGCGCGCCTCAATGGCGCGGGCGGACGCAGCGCCGCAGCCCGAGGGCGGGGAGACGGCGGACTATGCCGCCTGCGAGCCGTTTTCGGTCTCCTTTGCCCCGGCGGAGGAGGAGCCGGTCCTGACCCTGATGGGGGACAACGTGCCCGCCAGCCGGGACGCGGCGATCTTCATGCCCTATTATAATCTGCAGATCCAGTGGCAATTCTCCGATTTCTTTGAATTGTCGCAGTTGACGGAGGCCACCGGCGGCGTCTGCTCCTGGTATCCCAATGCCTCCGCCCATATCGACGCGCTGGCCCGCGCCCTGGAAAGCTGCGCCATCGTGCAGATCTCGACCCACGGCCTGCCCGGCGCGGTCTGCCTGGCCGATACGGGCCAGCTTACCGCGGAGGACATGGAGGATTATCACGCCTATTTCACCGACAGCCAGACGGATGAGAACGGCGTGACCTTTGATATCGCGGTCGTGGACGGGCGCGCCATCACCAATCACATGACGCGGAACGCGCCCAACTCTCTGGTATGGCTTCATTCCTGCTCGGTCCTGCAGAACGATCAGATGTGGCGGCCCCTGCGGGAGCGGGGCGTGGGCGTGGTGTTCGGCTGGTCCAGGATTCTCTACGAGGGTGAGACGAGGGAGCAATTCGAGGTTTACCGCGTCCTGCGGGAGGGCGGAACGCTTCCGGAGGCGGCCGCGGCCATGCGGCGCCAGCTTTGGTACATCACCAGCCTCAGGCTCGGACTGATGGGGTACGACGAGGCGAGCCGCGCCGCCTTTGACGCCCTCGGCGAGGTATACTGGAACGTTTTCAATCCCGCCTTGCCTCTGACGGCGGAGGAGGCGCGGGAAAATGACGCGGCCTTTATGATCTTCGTTTCCGCGGACGATCCTTATCCCGACGAGGCGCATCTGGACGAGGCGCACCCCGTGAACAGCAACTGGCGTCTGCCTCTTTCGGATGCCTCGTCCGGCGTGCTGAAGAACGTTCTCCGCGTGGACGTGCAGATGTCGATCCCCCTGGGGGCGGCGAAGACCGTCAGCCTCGAGAGCGGCGTCCTGCCTCCCGGCATGGAGGCCACTGCCGATCTTGGCCTGCATGGGGACTATTGGGGCACCTACGCCTACGTCCGCGGGAAGCCGACGACGCCGGGTTATTACGAAAGCACGGTCAAGCTGGGGCTGGAGAACGGCGGGACGAAGACGCTGCAGCTCCGCATCCTCGTGACGGATCGGGAGACCGTCGTCACGGAGGAAAACATGGAGCTGACGCCGGGCTTCGCCGTCATGCGGTATTTCGAAAAAAACCTTGTCCCGGAGAGCGGCTATGCCGGCGTGGAGCTTCTGAGCGGGACGCTCCCTGCGGGCATGACCCTGATATGGAAGGAGAACGTGCGGCCCGCCCTCGCGGGCAAGCCCTCCGAGGGAACCTACGCGCCGACCTTCCGCTTCCTGATGAAGGACGGCCGCGTGATCCAGCATACCGTACATGTTTTCGTTCCCTCCGAGGAGATCAGCGACGGCGGCAGCTTCGTCACCCGGGTGGGAAAGGATGCGGAGCTTCCCATTCTCCTGCCGGAGGGGGAGACCCTGGCGGAAATGGCCCTGGTCAACGGCACACTGCCGCCCGGCATGAAATGGACCTATCACCCGGACGAGGGGGAGCCCAAGATATACGGCAAGCCCATGACGGAGGGAACGTATACGGCGGTCTTCAAGCTCGGCACGGCCGGGGGAAAGCTCATCACCTACACAGCCCGCGTGAGGGTCTACGGCTCCTCCTCTTATCTCGATCTGTTCACGGTCAATCTCTCCGAGGGCCCCTGCCGCGTGCTCATGGCCCAGGATAAGGAGCATCTGGAAACCTCGCTGACCGCCGCTGCCGCGGCTGGGCTGATCACCATGAATACCGAAGCCTCCGGCAAGCGGCTGCTCGACCTGGACCGGGACGGGAGCTGGGACGTGGAGGAGGCCTGGGACAGCGGGAGGAACGCCGTCTTCACCAGGCTGGAGACCTGCTCCGTAACGGGGGACGGCCTTGCCTTTACGCTGCCGGACGATACCGTGCAGGCGCTCATCGCGGGCGGCGCGACCAATCTCTTCGCCCTCACCGTGGAGTTCCGCCTCGTGAATTATTACGATCTGTATATCGGCGGAAAGCGGCTCAGCAGTCTCAACCGGCGGGACCCCCTGGGCGACGGCACCTTCTCCTACGACGGCGGCCGCGTCCTCACCGTGGACGGCTGGAGCGAGGGCACGAATTTCGAGCCTCTGATCCGCAGTGAGCTCAAGGGCCTGGAGATCCGGGTGAAGGGCGACAGTCAGCTCTCCGCCCACGGCGCGCCCGTCGTGGAGCTTGCGGCGGACGCCGTCGTTACCGGGCCGGGCAGCCTGCGCCTGACCGGCGATTCCGGCGCGGCGATCCTCTGTAAAAACGGGGCCGCGCTGACGCTCTTCGAGCTGTCCCTTTCCGCCTCCGCCGGGATGTACGCCCTGCAGGGCGCGGAGAGCGGCGAAAAGCTGGAGCTGCGGCATGCCGACCTGGTCCTGCAGGGCGGGAGCCGTGCCGTATCGGGCTTCACCTCCACGCAGCTTGTCCAATGCTTCGTGCGCGAGCCCGTGGCCGGCGATATCGGCGCGCAGGCCGTGCGCGTCGAGGCCTACGAAACGCGTTATGACCTCGCCGTGGCGGGCGTGATGGTGACGAACCGCAACCGGGAGGATATTCTGGGCGACGGCGTTTTTTCCTACGATGGAGACAAGACCTTCACCGTGAACGGCGACTGCACGGCGGACCGCGTCGTTCTCCAGAGCTACGTGGAGGGCATGACCATCCGCGTCGTCGGCCCCTCGCGGCTGGAGACCACGGCGGCGCGCAACGCGCTGGACCTGCGGGCGGATACGGTGATCACCGGCGGCCCGCTCACGCTGGTCTCCAATAAGGCCGCGGTGGTCCTGGTGCAGAACAACTCTGTTCTGACGCTGCGGGAGGCAGACGTAACGGTGAGCGGGAAGCGGGGCCTCACGGGCATGGGCAGCACCCGCAGCGACAAGCTGATCCTTGACCGGGCCAACCTTACGGTGACGGAGACGGCGAGCGGCGCGGCGGGCGGCTTTGCGGACGGCATCGAGCTGAACTTCTGCGAGTTCGTCTCTCCCGCCGGGGCGAGCGTCACGTCGGGCACGGTCATGGACGGCGCGGCCCCGGCCAAGAGCCTGCGTGTCGAGGCTTACGAGGTCTATTCCCTCGTCGTCGACGGGGTGCAGGTCCACGATCACAATATGACCGACGTGCTGGGCAACGGCGTCTTCTCCTTTGACGGGGACCGTACCCTCACCGTGAAGGGCAGCTATACGGGCACGACGGATAAGCCCGTCGTCGAGACGAGCCTGCCGGGCCTCATCCTCTATACGGACGGGGAGGCGAGCCTCACCTCCTCCGGCGGGCAGACGGCCGTTCTGATCCGGGCGGACGCCGCGTTTACGGGCGGGCATCTGACGCTTTCCAACAGCGGCGAGGAAAAGCTCTATCTCTGGAACGACGCGGAGCTGACGCTGGACCATATGTCGCTTACGGTCACGGGCTCCGGCTGGGGCGTCAGCGGCCTGGGGGACGAGCGCCTCATCATCGACGGCTCCACCGTGGATATCGACGTGGACGCCATGGCCCTCTTCGGCGTGAAGGGCGGCCTCGTGCTGCGGGACTGCGCCATCGTCTACCCGGCGGACGCCATCGTATCCGGCGGCAACGTTCTTCACAACGACCCCTCTGACAATTATTACTACGGCTCGCTGGTGCAGAAGCTGCGCATCGAGCCGAGGGAGAACGCCACGCATACGGTTTCGGGCCGTCTGATGAGCTGGGGGGAGGACCCCTATCAGTATATCCGCCTTTACCGGCCCGAGACCCCGGACGCGGAGATCATGGAGCAGTGGCGCAGCGGCCAGTACTGGACGCAGGAGGTGCTTTCCATCCCCGCCGCGGGGGCGTATGAGACCCTGACCGTGGACGGAAAGGAAATGACGGTCCGCGCCTTTGCCTTCGAGGGCGTGCCGGACGGAACTTATAAGATCGCCGTGGAGCAGTTCGGCGGCTATAGCCGCTATGCGCCGCTCTTCGGAGAGATCACCGTCTCCGGCGGGGATCTGGCGCTGGGGGACGTGCGCCTCTGGCTTTACGGCGACGTTACGGGAGACGGGCAGGTGAGCGCCTCGGACGTGCTGCAGCTCAACCGCCATATCACGGGTCTCCCCTCCGTCTTCGATGCGGGCACGGCGCTGGACCGGGCGGGCCGCCTGCGGGCAGCCAACGTCACGGGCCACAAGGGCGCGGACGAGGACGTGAACGCCGCGGACGCGCTGCAGCTGAACCGCTTCATCGCGGGCCTCTCCAGTGTTTTCGACGCCATGTAAGGCATTGAATATAAAGCAGAAAACTAAAGTGAATGAAGGAGGCTTTCCCATGAAAAAACGCTGCCGCATTTCGGCCCTGCTGCTGGCCCTGCTCTTTTGTCTCACGCTGGCGCCCGCAGCCAGTGCCTTTCACATCAACATCGACATCGGCTCCCTTTCCCTTTCCCTCAACACCAAGGGAGCCATGCAGAAGGACGGGACCTTCCAACCCTACCATATAGCGCTGGGCGACCGCTTTGATGAATACTGGAGCACACACTTCGGCCAGCTGTGGATACAGGAGTCGGATTATACGATCAACAGCGGGACTCTTCCGCCGGGCATGAGCCTTGATATCGAGACAAATGGCGCGCACAGCTACCTGTATCTGAACGGCCTCCCCACGGTTGCGGGAGATTACACCATCTCCCTCCATGTGGAGGGAACGGAAACTGCGGGATATGAAGCCTGGTCCCACGGTTCCCTGGATGTGACGCTGAATATCCACGTGGATATCGGCACGGCCGTCGCCCTGTACGACCTGTGGGTAGATGGCTGGCGCGTGACCAGCCTGAATCGGGGCGACGTGATGAACGACGGCAAGGTCAGCTATGACGTGGTGAAGAACGAGCTGACGATCAAGGGCGACTTCGCTCAGAGCATACCGACCCAGTACAGCGGACTGCCTCAGGACGATTTTATCAAAAACGAGATCGACGACCTGACGGTGCGCATAGACGGGGCCGTGACGGCCTACGGCCTCGTCCTCATCGGGGCTGACACTACCCTGCGCGGCAACGGCTCGCTCACCGTGGACCGGGAAGGGGAGGAACGGGCCGTGCACGTGTATAACGACAGCACGCTCACCGTGGACACCCTCACTCTGGAGCTGGCCGCCGATACGTACCCCCTGGCCGGGACAAGCTACGAGTCGCACGAGAAGCTGATCCTCCGGCAGGTCAACGCTCATCTCAAGCCCACGCACTATCTCGGCGTCGGCTGCTCCCGCTTCTACGGCGGCATCGAGCTGGTCAACTGCGAGGTCACGCTGCCGGAAAGCATTTACGGCATCACCAGCGCCATTATGGAGCGATCCAACGTCGTCGCGCAGGAGATCCGCATCCAGAGCGCTGCCAGCTCCATCTGGGTCGACGGAGTGCAGGTGAGCAGCGAAAACCGCGGCGACATCCTGGGCAACGGCCTCTTTTCCTACGATGCGGAGAGGAACACCCTTTGCCTCAAGGGCGATTACGCCCAGCAGAACCCCGGCAATCTGATCCGCAGCCTGAACGCGGGCCTCACCGTCGAGACAGAGGGAGACGTGACGCTCTCTGCCATTCAGAACGGCCTGCTCCTGGGCGCGGACACGACGCTGACGGGGGATGGGAAGCTCACGGTCCTCACCTCGAAGCAGACGGCCATCGCCGTTACGAACGGCGCGACGCTGACGCTGCAGAACCTCGATCTTGAGGCACGCGGCGATCAGTACGGTCTCAAGGGGGCCGAGGGCGGCGAGAAGCTGGTCTCCAATCAGACGAATTTCGTCGCCGCGGGCAATACCGCCGCCGCCACGGGCTTTTCCGGCGGCATCACCCTGGATGCGTACAGCAGCCTCGTCCTGCCCATCGAGGGCAAGGTCCAGAACGGCTCCCTCTGCAATCCCGGCGGCGGTCCTGCCAAGGAGGCGGAGGTCAGATGCGTGCGCCACTTTGCCCTGAAGGTCTGCAATGTCGACGTGGACGAAACGAATATGGCGGACCCCCTGGGCGACGGGGCCTTCTCCTTTGACGGAAAGAAGACCCTCACGGTCCGCAAGAGCAGCTCCTGCCAGTTCTACGTCATTGAAAACAGCATCCCCGGCCTCACGCTCCGGGTGGAAAACGACGTGACTTTTTCCATGCAGGAGCCCGCCATGGGCTGCCCCATCCTCTCGAAAACGGATATGACCATCACGGGCCCCGGCAAGCTCACCGTGGTCGCGCCGAGCTATGCGGAGGGCATCTCGATGCTCTACGGCGGTACGCTGCTCATCCGGGATGCGAACGTGACTGTGAAGGATGGGAACTGGGGCATTTCCGGCGGCGGCAGTATGTATCCGACCAGACTGATCATACAAAACTCCACGATCCGTGCCGATGCCGGCGTCTGGAACAGTGCCATCTACGGCTTTACCAAGGGCATCGAGCTGATCGACTGTCAGTTTACGGAGCCCGAGGGAGCCCAGATAGACCCGGCGGAGGGCTGTGTCCGGCTGGCGAACGGCGTTACCCCGGCCAATGATATCCTTATTGAGCCCACGGGCGTCACGGTCAGCGGCACGGCGGCGGCCTGGAACGAGGCGGACGACGCTGTGTATCTGCTCTGGAAGGGCGACGCGACGGACGCCGCCATCCGCGGAGCCTGGCAGGAGGGGACCTGGGCCTCCTCCGCCGACGTGCGGTATACGGGCACGAAGGCCGCCGTCTCCGCCGCCTCGGTGGACGGCAAGACCATGCAGACCCAGAGCTTCAGCTTTGTAGGTGTGGCCGCGGGCAGCTACAAGCTGGCCGTCTTCAAGCCCGGCAAATACTGCCCGGAGATCGTGCCCGTCACCGTTTCGGCAGCCCTTGACCTGGGCACCGTGAAGCTCTGGCTTTACGGCGACGTGACCTATGACGGCGCCGTGAACGCCTCGGACGTGCTGCAGATGAACCGGCATATCTCGGCCATGTCCTCCGTCTTCGACGCGGGCACCGCCCGGGAGAAAGCGGACCGCCTCGCCGCCGCCAACGTCACCCTTGTCACGGCGGGGGACGGGGACGTGAACGCCTCGGACGTGCTGCAGATGAACCGTTATATTTCGGCCATGTCCAGCGCCTTCGACAAGATGAAGTGAGTTTCGGGAATATTGCTTTGATTCAGAGGAGGAGACGACCATGAAAAAAACCAAAATGCTCCTGTCCCTGCTGCTGGCGCTCTGCCTGCTGCTGGCGCTCTGCCCCGCCTCTCTCGCGGCGGGAGACGCGCTGCGGCTCACTAAGAGCACCGCGGCCCCCGGCGAGGCGTTCGACGTCTTTTTCGTCCAGCCCACGGCGCTGACGGCTGCCAGCATTTCCCTGAGCATCGCCTTTGACAAGACGGTTCTGGAGGTAACGGATATCGCCGTGCCTCCTTACGCCAATATCAAGCCCACCCCGGCCCTGAAGGCCGAGATGATCAACGGAGCCAACGCCTCGGGCAAGGTCTCCATCGGCTATACCGACCCGACCTATGATGCGAATACCGCCGTCGCCGCCGGCACCGAGCTGCTGCGCTTCACCCTGCGGGTGAAGGACGGCGCCGTGCCGGGGGCCTACGCCGTTACCCTGGCGGAGTATCAGATCGAGGGCGCGTATAATCCCGCCCTCTATGCCAATGAGGATATCACGCCCTCCGCCGCGGAGATCGGCGCCGCCGCGAAGACGATCACCGTGGCTCCGGGCGGCGCCCCGGTCGCCGTGACGGGCGTGGCGCTGAACAAATCTGCGCTGACGCTCACCGTCGGCGCGAGCGAGACGCTGGCGGCAACGGTGGCCCCCTCCGACGCTGCGAACAAGGCCGTCACCTGGTCGAGCTCGGCCCCCGCCGTGGCGGAGGTGGACGCCTCCGGCAAGGTCACGGCCAAGGCCGCAGGCACGGCGTCCGTCACCGTCACCACCGTGGACGGGGGCTATACCGCCTCCTGCGCCGTTACGGTCACGGCCGCGCCCTCCGAGGGCGGCGCTCTGGGCCTGAACAAGACCACCGTGCTCCACGGGGAAAGCTTCACCGTTTCCTTTAAGCAGCCCACGGCGCTGACGGTGGCCAGCATTTCCCTGGGCGTCGCCTTTGACAACGCGGCCTTTGAGGTAACGGATATCGCCGTGCCGCCCTACGCCAATATGAAGCCGGACACCGAGGCGAAGAAGGCAGAGATGATCACAGGCTTCAACGCGCTCGGCCGGGTCTCCATCGGCTATACCGACCCCACCTTTGATGCGAATACCGCCGTTGCCGCCGGTACCGAGCTTCTGCGCTTCACCCTGCGGGTGAAGGACGGCGCGGCAGCGGGCGAGCACGCGGTCTCCCTCGCGGAATTCTTCCTCGAGGGCGCCTACGACCCCGTCCTCTATGCCAACGTGGACATTACGCCCACCGATGCGGAGCTCGGCGCAAAGACCCTGGGCGTCACCGTCCTCTCCGGCAGCTACGTGGCCGTAACGGGCGTGACGCTGAACAAAACGACGCTGGATCTGAACGAGGGCGAATCCGCCGCGCTGGCCGCCACCGTCGCCCCCGCCGCCGCCACGGACAAGTCCGTGAGCTGGTCGAGCTCCGCCCCCGCCGTCGCTGAGGTGGACGCCGCCGGCAAGGTCACGGCCAAGGCCGCCGGCACGGCGACGATCACCGTCACCACCGCGGAGGGCGGCTTCACCGCCTCCTGCACCGTCACCGTTGCCCATATCCCCGCGCCGCACACCCCCGGCGACGTGAACGGAGACGGCAAGGTGAACAACCGTGACGCCATAGCCCTCTTCCGCTGGCTCGGAGGCGAGCCGGTGTCCGTCGTGAGCGAAGCGTTGGATACGGATGGGAACGGCACCGTGAACCTGGCGGACGCCGCCTTCCTCTTCGCCTGCCTTTCCGGCAGCGGCGGCACGCTGCACTGAAAAACGCCCCCGCCGCCGGTCTGAGCGCAGACGAAGTACCGTGAAGGATAGGAGGAACCCATGAAAACGATTCCAAAGCTGCTTTCTCTTCTGTTCTGTCTGGCCCTGCTTGCGGGCGTGAGGCCTGCGGCCTCGGCCGCGCCCGAGGGCGGCGTGCGCCCCCTTTCCTCCGGCGAGCTGGAGGAGGAATACTATATCCCCACCAGCGGGACGCCGATCTCCGGCGCGGACCAGGTGGTTTTCGACGGGGCGCGCTTCTTCACCGCCGAGACGACGGCGGAGCGGCGGCTCGTGGGCCGGTGGTTCACCGCGGAGGGGGTCGGAACGAAGCAGAGCCTCCTGATCGCGGACCTGAGCGGCACCACGGGCAACCTCTCCCAGCCCTCCCTCTGTGTGCTGAACGGGGAGATCTACGTGGGCTGGGTCGTGATCGCAGACGAGGCGCAGAACGACGCGGGAGGCGCGCAGTATCTCGCCAAGATCCGCGCAGACGGCACGCTGAGCGGGCCGGTCTGCATCCGCTCAGACTGCGTCTGGCCCCGCCGCCCGGCCCTCTGCGCGGGGGAAGACGGCGTTCTGCTGGTCTACCGCGTCTATGAGGAAAGCTATGATTATGACTACGGCTACGAATGGTGGGCCCATACCTGCTACGCGACCTTCGTCACGCCGGAGCTGGAGTTTACGGCTCCCTACCGCCTCAACCGGGGCAATCATGCGATCTATCCCAGCGCGGCCTACAGCCCCGCGAGCAAGCGCTTCCTCGTGGTCTGGGACCACGGCTCCGTGATGGGTGCCCTGGTGACGAAGGACACGGCGGACACGCCCGAAAATCTGCAGCTGATCTTCTTTCAGAACCGCTCCACCCAGCGGCCCATGGTCGCCAGTGACGGAAAGGACTTCCTCGTGACCTGCGACCTCGTCCGTTCAGAGGGTTACTATGACGACGACGGCCATTCCTTCCGCGGCCTCTGGGCGGTAAAGGTCGGCGCGGACGGAAGCGTGGGAACGCCGGTCCACACCGTGCAGATGCAAGGGGAACGGGACAGTCTCAACAGCGGCCAGGTCCGCTGGGACGGGGATGGCTGGCTCATCGGCTGGTCCTGCGAGCGGGATGAGCAGCTCCGTTGGGACGTGGGCTCCGAGCTCGTGGACTTCCGCCTGACAGACTGTTTCATCCGGCGTCTGAACGCCGTGACCCTCCGGCCCGAGGGCCCGCCCGTCGGCGTCGGTACCGGCTGGTGGCATCAGTCCCACCCCCGCTTTGCCCTTGCGCCGAACGGGGCCGTTTTCTGCACCTATCTGGAAGACCGCGGCGGCGGCACGCGCCTGCGCTGGTTCTGCTTCGAGGGCCGCGGCGCTTCCGCGGCAGCCGAGGCGGCGGAAAGCGGCCACACCCTGCAGCGCCAACAGCTCGAGGGCGTTTACAGCGTCGGCGGCGGGGATGGCGACGGCAGGACCGCCTGGCTCATAGCGGGCTGCGATCACCGCTGGAACGGCACGGCCTGGGAAGCGAACGAGAGCTTCACGTATCCCGATAAGACCTTCGATACCTTTGCCAGGGGCGACGGGTTCTATATCGCCGCCTGGTCCGGCAGCGTCCTGCGGGTCGCGCCCGGGGCCTCTGCGGCGGAGGACCGGCTGGAATTCGCCGCAGACTTCGGTGAGTGCGGGGATGGGCCCTGTTGCGGCGTCTGGGCCGACCGGGACGGGACCCTTTGGGTCGCCGCCGCCGACGGAACGATCTGGTCGAAGCCCCAGGGGGCCGGGAGAGCGGCAAAGCGCTTCGACCTGGGGGCCGTGGGCTGCGATTTCCACTCCATCCACGGCAGCGGCCCTGCGGATATCTACGCCGTGGGGGATCGCGGCCTCCTGGTCCATTGGGACGGGGCGGCCTGGTCGCGCATCGAAACGCCGGTCTGCGCGGCGCTGAACGGCGTGCGGGCAGACGGAGCGGGGGCCTGGGTCGTCGGGGACGGCGGCGTGGTGCTCCGCGTTGAAAACGGCGTCTGCACCCGGGTCGCCTCGCCCACCGAAAGCGATCTCTACGATATCTGGAGCCTGAGCGCGGAGCGCTTCTTCGTCTGCGGGCTGGGCGACGGGGTCTGGTATTGGCAGAACGGCGCCTGGTATCGCCTCGCCATCGACCGCAGCGACCCGGAGAACGAGTACGCCCCCGCCGCTTTCGGCGCGCTGACCGACGTGTTCGGCGTCGCGGAGGGGGAGAGCCTGCGCCTCTTCGTCCTCAGCGTCGCGGAGGAGAACGGCGGCGTCTATACCGTCACGCTGCCCCTGCTGGCAAGCGAGCGCCCGTCCGGGGTGCACGTGCC
>JAEEGL011133472.1_pt1 | contig 13949 bp, 15 predicted proteins | sample 9134231 | NCBI WGS metagenome assembly JAEEGL01 (sample SAMN16246548, study PRJNA631951) | gut metagenome | biome: gut microbiome; feature: rumen; material: fiber-attached | host: Bos | place: Iran: Karaj | collected 2018-10
AACCCGCAGCCGAATAAGCAGAGGCTGCACCACACTCAATTCTATTTAGGAGGAAAATTACAATAGCAAGCGAAAAAGTTACCGCTCTGATCGAAGAAGTCAAGGCCCTGTCCGTCCTGGAGCTGGCTGATCTGGTCCACGCCCTGGAGGAGACCTTCGGCGTGTCCGCCGCCGCCGCCGCTGTCGCCGCCGGCCCCGCTGCCGACGCCGCCCCTGTGGAAGAGAAGACCGAGTTCGACGTCGTTATGACCGAGTTCGGCGCCGAGAAGATCAAGGTCATCAAGGAAGTCCGCGGCCTGCTGGGCCTGGGCCTGGCCGAGGCGAAGGCTCTGGTCGAAGGCGTTCCCGCCAAGATCAAGGAAGCCGTTTCCAAGGAAGAAGCCGAGGAGATCAAGGGCAAGCTCGAAGCCGTCGGCGCCAAAGTCGAGCTCAAGTAATCCCGTTAACATCCGCCTTGCTCCCCGTTCGGCGGGGGGCCGCAGTCCGGAAGGAGGACAATCATTATGGCGAAAAGCACCGAGAAATACGAGGTCCTGTATATCCTCAGCCCGAAGCTGACCGAGGAAGAAACGCAGGCCATCGTGGAAAAGTTCAAAACGCTGATCGAGCAGAACGGCACGATCGACGAGATCGAGGAGTGGGGCAAGCGCAAGCTCGCCTATGAGATCGATTATCTCTCCGAAGGATACTACGTCCTGGTGAAGTTTACCTCGGCCCCCGGCTTCCCCGCGGAGCTGGACCGTGTGCTGGGCATCACCGACGGTGTGATCCGCTCCCTCGTCACTCTCCGCTGCGAATAAGCCGGAGGGTCGAACGATGCTGAATCATATCGTTCTGATGGGTCGTCTCACCCGTGACCCCGAGCTGCGCAGCACGCAGTCCGGTGTCAGCGTGGCAAGCTTCCGCATCGCAGTGGACCGGGATTTCGGCCGCGGCGAGAACGGCGAGAAGCAGACCGACTTTATCGACGTCGTCGCCTGGCGCCAGACCGGCGAGTTCGTTGCCCGCAACTTCCATAAGGGAAGCATGGCAGCGGTCTCCGGCCGCCTGCAGATCCGTGAGTACACGGACCGCGACGGCAACCGCCGCACCGCGGCGGAAGTCGTTGCCGACAACGTCTATTTCGGCGAGAGCCGCAGAGACGGCGCGCCCGCCGGCGACAGCGCGTATGAGAACCGCGGCAGCTACAACAAGCCCGCTTCCGCCCCTTCGTATGCCGATAACGGTTTTTCCGAAGTCGCGGACGACGGCGAGCTGCCCTTCTGATGAACCTCAGTTGAAAGGAGTTTTGAACGATGCCCTATGATAAGCCCGCGGGGGCCGGTCCGCAGAAGAACCGCAAGCGCAGGAAAGTCTGCCAGTTCTGTGTAGACAAGGCCACCTTCATCGATTACAAGGATACCGCCAAGCTCAGGAAGTACCTCTCCGAGCGCAGCAAGATCCTGCCCCGCCGCACCACCGGCACCTGTGCCCAGCATCAGCGTCAGCTGACCGAGGCCATCAAGCGCGCCCGCCAGGTCGCGCTCCTGCCGTACGTGAGCGACTGAGACCCCGTTTTCAATTAGAAAAGCCGCGTCCGATCTTTCGGGCGCGGCTTTTTGCCGTTCTTGTTATTTCTTCAGGCAGAGGAGGACGATCAGGATCACCACCACGACCGCCGCGGCCGCCAGCAGCAGCCAGAGCTTCCGGGTGCGCGGCTTCTCTTCGGGCGCCTCCTCAGCGATAGGCGCGTACTCCTCTTCCGGCGCCTCTTCTGCGGCGGGCGCAGGCTCCTCTGCCGGCGTTTCCTCCGCGGCGGGCGCAGGCTCCTCTGCCGGCGTTTCCTCCGCGGCAGGCGCAGGCTCTTCCGCCGGCGTCTCTTCCGGGATCGCCGCCGCAAGGCTGCGGCCGGGCAGCGGCCCGGCGAGCCTTTCCCCGAGCTGTACAAGAAAACGGATGTCCGCCATGTCGAGCACTTCCCGGCCGGCCCATTCCTCCGGCAGCGCGCTCATGTCCCTGCCGCAGGGAATGAAAGCCAGCGAGGGATCTTCCTGCGCGCGGCGGAGAAAGGCGCCCCACAGCATGCGCGAGACCTGGTCTCCGGCGCCTTCGTCGCCCACGACGGCGGCGACCATCACGCGTGAGTTCTGAACGGCGCCGGCAAGCGCGGCCGCTTTCTGCTGAGGATCCATGTCGACGGTCGCAGCGGAGGGAAAGAACACCTTGAAACCGCTGCCGATCAGAGCGCTGCACAGCTGGCGGAGAGCGGCGGTCTCTCCCGTAAGTTCATCGGGGAGCTCGCGGGTGCACAGGAAGATATCATAGGGTTCTGTGGGAACGTCCGGGCGAAGATCGGGTTCCGGCATCGATATCAGCTCCTTACGCATTCTCTAAATCAGTGCCGCCCGGGAGCCGGGCAGCATGGATCCTGTTATCATTTATCATAATACAGTCTCTTTTCTCCTCCGTCAATTCCTCCGGAGCGAAAAACCCCCGGCCGGATCAACATCGGCAAAACCGATAAAACTCTTTGTATTATGCGATTTATGTATTGGAACTCTCCCGCGAGGCTCCGTATAATAAAGGAACGGAGAATATGAGACCCCGCGCGCAGCGCGGGGCAGAAGGAGAAAGAAACATGAAAGACAACTGGTTCAAGAAAAACTGGCCGATCCTGCTCACCGGCCTGGTGATCGGCATCGCGGCCGTCGTCCTCGGCGCGGCGGGCAACCCCGGCAACATGGGTTTCTGCATCGCCTGCTTCCTGCGTGACACGGCCGGCACCCTCGGCCTGCACGGCGCGGGCGTGGTGCAGTATTATCGTCCCGAGATCGTCGGCATCCTGGCCGGCGCGCTGATCGCCGCCGTGGCGGCGAAGGAATTCAAAGGCCGCGGCGGTTCTTCCCCGGTGATCCGTTTCGTCCTGGGCGCCTTCGTGATGATCGGCGCTCTGATGTTCCTGGGCTGCCCGCTTCGTATGGTCATCCGTATCGGCGGCGGCGACTGGAACGCCGTGATCGGCCTGCTCGGCTTCATCGTGGGCATCGTCCTGGGCGTCATCTTCCTGAAGAAGGGCTTCACGCTTGGCCGTGCGTACAAAGAGGGCGGTGTTGAGGCCGCCGCTTTCCCGGTGGTCTACGTGCTGCTGTTCGTGCTGTTCCTGATCGCCCCGGCGCTGTTCAAGCTCTCCACCGAGGGCCCCGGCAGCCTGCGCGCGCCGGTCATCCTGGCGCTCATCGCCGGCCTGGTCGTTGGCGTCATCTGCCAGCGCAGCCGTATGTGCATGGTCGGCGGCATCCGCAACGCCATCATGTTCAAGGACTTCGGCCTGGTCGCCGGTTTCGTGATGGTCATCCTCACGGTGTTCGTGGGCAACCTGATCCTCGGCAAATTCAATCCCGGCTTCACCGGCCAGCCTGTAGCGCACAGCGACGGCCTGTGGAACTTCCTCGGCACCGCTCTGATGGGCTGGGGCTGCGTGCTTCTGGGCGGCTGCCCGCTGCGCCAGCTGATCCTCACCGGCCAGGGCGAGAGCGATTCCGCCGTCACCGTGCTCGGCATGCTCGCCGGCGCCGCCTTTGCCCATAACTTCGGCCTCGCCTCCTCGGGCAACGGCCCCACCGCCAACGGCAAGATCGCCGTGATCATCGGCTTCGTGGTAGTGCTGGTCATTTCGTTCCTGTTCACGAAGAAAGGCGAAGCGGCATGAAAACGATCGACGCCTGCGGTTTTGCCTGCCCCATGCCCGTCATCATGGTCCAGAAGGAGATCAAAGCCTCCGCGCCGGACGAGCTCACGGTGCTGGTAGACAACAAGTGTGCGGTGGAGAACGTCACGCGTTTCGCGGAGAGCCAGAAGTACTCCGTAGAGTGGAAAGAAGTCGACGGCGACTTCGAGCTCCGTCTGCACAAATGATCTCGCCCTTATTATACTGACCTCCCATCAGTATACCACTGCCCCGGCGCCGAGACCGTCCCCCTGTCTCCCGCCGGGGCGTTTTTATGCCCGATGCGCAGCAGAATTTTGGTTTCCATAATATTCCGTCTTGACCTCATACAAGATATCTGCTAAAATCCAATCTAGGTACAAAATATGGCAGGAGGTATACTCTGATGGCCTGGAGAAAACGCAAAGACGAAGACGAAGAACTCGAATACGAAGACGAATATGAAGACGAAGAGTACGACGACGAGGACGAGGAATACGACGACGATTACGACGACGACTACCGCAATCCTCTCAAGCCGATCCTGATCGTCATGATCATCCTGCTCCTTGCCTTTGCGGCGATCATCGGCCTGATGTACGTCAGGCTGCAGTCCGCCGAGAAGGCCAACAAGGAGCTCACCGCGTCGCTGTCCACCGTACAGACCGAGCTCAACCGCATGCAGGCGGAAGCGGCAGCAGCCACGCCGGTGCCTGCGCAGGCCACCCCGGCCCCGCAGGAACCCGCCGCCCCCGAAGCCACCGCCGTGCCTGAGGCTACCGCCGAGCCCGAGGCCACGCCTGAGCCCGAACCTACGCCCGAACCCGAACCCACGCCTGCGCCCGCACCGAAAGACTCGATCACAGACGCCGAGCTCAACGGCGTCGTCCGCCCGCTGGACGCCTCCTGGCTTGAGACGGCCAAGAAGGGCAAGGTCAGCGCCGAGTACATGCTCTCCGTGCGCTGGGGCCCTGGCCTGGAGTACTTCGAGAACATGGCGCTGTACCATGACAACGTGGTGGACATCCTGGCCAGCCAGAACGGCTGGTACCTGATCCGCACCGAGGCAGGCGCGTACGGCTGGGCGCTGATCCAGTTCATCGCAGACGCCTGACGGCAGACCCTGAAACAAAAACCGGTGTTCCCGCCTGGGAACACCGGTTTTTTATGCTTTCGAGCCTGCTCTGAAGCGTATCAGGCCCACAGGGAGGCGGGATAGAGCCCGGCCGCTTTCATCTCGGTCACAGCGCGGACTACGTCCGGGAGGTCCTCCCGGTAGGTGACGCCGTACCATTTCTCCTCACATGGCAGCAGGCGCACGCTCGCGCGGCCGGCGGCCATCTCCGCGGAGACCACCGAGGGCAGGAAGTATTCCGCCTTTTCGGGCGAGCGCGGCGCATCGTTCCGGAGGAAATCCTCGAAGCGCCGGTCCACCGCTTCCATCATGGACGGCCGGAAGCCCCAGAAGTTCATGGAGACGAGCGTGTCTCCGGGCAGGTCGGTGAAGCGGACGCCGTCCTCCGTGTAGGCCGCATGGTCGCCGCGCTTTTCGATATGCGTCCGCTCCGTGACGGAGACCAGGGCGTCTCCCCTGCTCTCGCAGACCCCGCGGGCCACATGCCCGTGCTCCGTCACCGTGTTCCGGAGCCGGTACCCTACCATCGCGTGTTCGGAGGCGGGGCCGTCCGAAGAGAGGAACCCGTACAGCGCGGAGAACGCGGTACGGCCGTAGAAATCATCCGCATTGATCACAGCAAACGGCTCATGGATGAGATCTCGGGCCGCGCGCACAGCGTGGGCGGTGCCCCAGGGCTTGCTCCGCCCGGCGGGGACGGTGAAGCCGGCGGGCAGGTCCTCCATTTCCTGATATGCGAAGCACATCTCCATCCGGCCGTCCAGATGAGAGCCGAGCACGGCGCGGAAGTCCTCTTCCCGTTCTCTTTTGATCACGAACACGACTTTGCGGAAGCCCGCTCTCCAGGCGTCGAACAGGGAGAAGTCCATGATGATCTCCCCGTGGTCGCCAACGGGGACGATCTGCTTGAGGCCGCCGAAACGGCTGCCCATGCCGGCCGCCATGATGAGCAGCGTCGGACCGCTCATGCCTGTGCCTCCTGTTCGTTCGCAGCGTAGCCATAGGGATTGTTCTTCTGCCAGTTCCAGGCGTCGCGGCACATGTCCTCCAGGCCGAGTTCCGCGTGCCAGCCGAGCAGTTCCCCGCTCTTCGAGGGATCGGCATACACCACCGCCACGTCGCCCGGGCGCCGCGGTGTGATCTCGTACGGGATGCGCAGGCCGTTGGCCTTTTCAAAGGCGCGCACCATATCCAGCACGCTGTAGCCTGTGCCGGTGCCCAGGTTGAACACCTCCGTGCCGGTGTGCCCTTCCAGATACGCCAGCGCAGCGACGTGGCCCTTCGCCAGGTCCACCACGTGGATGTAGTCCCGCACGCCGGTGCCGTCGGGCGTGTCGTAGTCGTTCCCGAACACGCTCAGGTGATCCCGGCGTCCGGCGGCCGTCTGGGAGATGAAGGGCATGAGGTTGTTGGGGATCCCGCGGGGATCCTCGCCGATCAGCCCGCTGGGATGGGCGCCCACGGGGTTGAAGTACCGCAGCAGGATCACCGTCCACTCCGGGTCCGCCACGGCCGTGGCGCGCATGATCTCCTCGCACATGAATTTGGTCCAGCCGTAGGGATTGGTGCAGCCGCCGGTGCGGGAGGTCTCCCGCAGGGGCATGGTGTTGTCCGGGGAATACACCGTGGCCGAGGACGAGAAGAGGATCTTCTTCACGCCGTGCTCTCCCATCACGTCCAGCAGGTTGATGGTGGAATCCAGGTTGTTCCGGAAATACAGCAGAGGCTTTGCGACGGACTCTCCCACCGCCTTCAGCCCGGCGAAATGCATCACGCAGTCAAACTCGAAGCGGTCGAACAGTTCGCTGAGCGCCGCCCGGTCGCGCAGGTCCACACGGAAGAACGGGACCTCTTTCCCGGTGATGCGCGCCACGCGGCGCAGGCTCTCCTCGCTGCTGTTGACCAGGTTGTCCGCGGCGACGACAGAATGGCCCTCCTGCAGCAGCTCCACGATCGTGTGGCTGCCGATATAACCGGTGCCTCCGGTAACGAAAACGCGCATATCGTTCCTACCTCCGCGCAAAAGATTTTCTCTGTTCAGTTTACCAGAAAGCCCGGCGGAGTCAAGCCCCGGACGCGCTTTCCGCCCGTTTTCCCGGCATGCGCCGCAGGCCGTCCACACCTTGACAGAGACAGCCCCCAAAGCGTATTCTAAAGTGAAAAAATATCGGAAAAATCCGGAGGGAGGTGGAGACCGCATGACAAAGGGCAGCGTACGCAGGCCGTATACCGTTTTCGTGGCCGTGATCGCGGTGATCGTCTTCGGCGTGATCTCCTACCTCCGGATGACCCCGGACCTTCTTCCCAACATGGATTTCCCCTACGTCATCGTGGTGACCACCTATCCCGGCGCCGCGCCGGAGGAGGTGGAGACCGTTGTCACGAAGCCGATGGAGCAGTCCATGGCCACGCTCAACGACATCAAGACCGTCTCCTCCTCATCGGCGGAGAACTACTCGCTGGTAGTGCTGGAATTCGAGCAGGAGACCAACATGGATTCAGCCATGGTGGAGATCCTGCAGTCGGTGCAGCTGCTCTCCGGCGCCTGGGACGAGACCGTCGGCACGCCCACCATCATCCGCATCAACCCGAACATGATCCCCGTGATGGTCGCGGCGGTCGACAGCGCGGACATGGACCGCTACCAGATGGCCCGCTTCGCGCAGGACACGCTCATCCCCCGGCTGGAAGGCACCACGGGCCTTGCCGGCGTGACCGCCGGCGGGCTGATCGAGCGTACGCTCACCATCCGGCTGAACGGCGACAAGATGGACTGGACCAACCGCCGGATCCAGGCGGCGATCGAGGAGAGCCTCAAAGAGGCGCGCGAACAGCTGGAAGAAGCACAGCAGGAGATCGACGACTCGCTCGCTCAGGTGCAGGCCGGCACGGCGCTGCTGCAGAACCCATCCTCCGGCATCTCCGACGACCTGCGCGAACAGGCCGGCGATCTGGAAGACCTGTTCGGAGACGTACAGGAGACTACGGCGCAGCTGGCCGCGGCCTACGCTGCCCGTACCGCGCTTGAGCAGCAGCTGGCGGAGACCGAAGCCGCCATCGACGAGCTGAACGCCCGGTACGGCTCTTATGAGAGCGAGCTCTCCTCGCTGCAGGCGGACCGGGACCTGTTCGCCTCCGTCACCGGCCCCGGCTTCGACGAACTGGACGGCGCGACCTCCGTGCGCGACGAGAGCCTCGGCCTGTCGGAAGACCTGGCTGCCGCGCTGGAGGCCCGGGGCTGCTACACGCTGGAGGCGGCGCGCCTGCAGCTCTCGCTGACCGAAGCGCAGATCACCGCCACCCGGGCGCAGATGGACGCCGCCGGTGCGGCGGTCTCTGCCTATACGGCGCAGGCGGAACAGCTCCGGCAGCAGCTCGACGAGCTCAACGCGCTCATCGAACAGCTCGAGAGCGAGTCCGAGGCGCAGCAGGAGGAACTGGAAGCGCTGCAGGAACAGCTTGCGCAGCTCCCCACACAGCTGATGACCGGCATCTCGCAGATCTCCCTTGCCGGCGGGCAGCTGGCCGTTGCGCAGGCGAGCCTTGCCGCGGCGCAGCAGCAGCTCACCCAGGCCGTGACGACGCTCGAGGAACAGCTCGCCGCCGCGCTCAAAAACTCCGATATGCGCCAGATCCTCACCATCCCCACCGTCACGAGCATCCTGCGCGCGCAGAATTTCGACATGCCCGCGGGCTACGTGTACGACGAGAAAGGCAACGATGTGCTCGTCACCGTCGGCGAGGGGATCCGCAGCCTGGACGAGCTCCGGCATCTGCCGCTGTTCGATCTCGGCATCGAAACGCTCGGGCCTATCCTGCTCGTGGAGGTGGCGGACCTTGTCCGCTCTGACAACGGCAGCGAGATCTACGCCACGCTCAACGGGAACGACGGCCTGCTCCTGATGTTCTCCAAGCAGTCCGGGTACGCCACCGCGACGGTCTCGGACAATCTCAAGGAAAACTTCGCCGCTCTGGAGGCACAGTACCCCGGCATCACCTTTACCCCGCTGATGGACCAGGGCGACTATATCTATCTGATCCGGGATTCCATCCTTTCCAGCCTCGGCTGGGGCGTAGTGTTCTCCGTGCTCGTGCTGTTCATGTTCCTGCAGGACTGGCGGCCCACGGTGATCACGCTGCTGAGCATCCCCGTGAGCCTGATGGCCACACTGACGGCCATGTATTTCGCCGGCGTATCGATCAACATGATGTCCCTGTCCGGCCTCGCGATCTCCGTCGGCATGCTCGTGGACAACTCCGTGGTGGTGATCGAAAACACCTACCGGCTGCGCTCGCTGGGCGAGAACCCGATCCGCTCGGCCGTATCCGGCGCGAGGCAGGTGGGCGGCGCGGTCGCCGCGTCCACGCTCACCACCATCTGCGTGTTCCTGCCGATCGCCTTCCTCACGGGCATCACGCGCGAGCTGTTCACCGACATGATCCTGACGCTGTCCTTTGCGCTCGTGGCCAGCCTGGTCATCGCGCTCACGCTGGTCCCCGCCACGGCGAGCAAGCTTCTGGAAAAGGCGAAGCCTCCGAAAGCCGGCTTCTTCGCGCGTTTCTCCGGGCAGTACCGGAGCAGTGTGCTCTGGGCAGTGGATCACAAGGCGGTCGTGATCCTTCTCGCGCTCGCCCTGCTGCTTGGGAGCGGCGCAGCGGTGCTGGCCCGCGGCTTTGAGTTCATGCCCGAGATGGAAATGGAGCAGATGATGGTCACGCTGACCATGCCGGAGGGTTCCTCCTTCGGTGAGACCGCGGAGATGGCGGACGCCGCCGTGGCGCGGATGCTCACCGTGGACGGCGTGGAGACCGTGGGCGGCTCCATCGGGCGGAGCACCGGCTTCGACGTGTCCGGCCTTTCTGCAGAGGGAGACGTCACCTTCTACGTTCTGCTGGAGGCCAAAGGGCCGCGCGCCTCCGACGTTGCGGCGGAGATCAACCGCGTCTGCGCGGACCTGCCCTGCGAAGTCAACGCGGACGCCAACTCCATGATGAGCGCGATGACCGAGTCCATGTCCGGCTCCGGGATCACCCTGCGCGTATACTCCAACGATCTGGACAAGCTGCGCGAGACCGGCGACCGCCTCGCGGAGCGGCTCTCGCAGGTGGAGGGCGTAGCCGCAGCATACGCCGGCACGGAAGATCCCACCGCGGAAGTCCACTTCATCGTGGACAAAGCAGAGGCCGCCGGGCACGGGCTCACCGTGGCGCAGGTATATATGGCGGTGTCGGACGCGCTCACCGGCCGGGCGGAGATCATGGAACTCAGAGACGGGGAGAACACCTACACCGTCTTTGTGGAGACCCGCGGGAACGACGAGCTCTCCCCCGAGTATGTGGAGGGCATTGAGATCCATGTCACGGAGAAGGACGGCACGGAGACGCAGGTCCCGATCGGCGACATCGCTTCCGTGCAGGAGACGCACAGCCTTGCCACCATCTCCCGCATCGACCAGCGCCGCTACCTGGAGGTCACCGGTGAGATCGCGGGCGGATACAACGTCACCAAGGTCACCGACCGCGCCGAGGAGGCGCTCCGTGACTTTGGCACGGACAAAGACGTGGAGATCGAGTTCTCCGGCGAGCGCGAGAACATCATGGAAGCGCTCCGGCAGCTCCTGCTGCTCCTGCTGGTCGGCATCCTGCTGGTGTATCTGGTGATGGTGGCGCAGTTCCAGAACCTGCGCGCCCCGTTCATCGTGCTCTTCACGATCCCGCTGGCCTTCACCGGCGGCTTCCTTGCGCTGCTCCTGTGCGGTATGGAGATCAACCTCCTGTCCATGCTCGGTATGATCATGCTGGTGGGCATCATCGTGAACAACGGCATCGTCCTGGTGGACTATATCAACCAGCTGCGGCTGGGCGGCATGCCCCGGCGGGAAGCCATCGCCGAGGCGGCGCAGACGCGGCTGCGTCCGATCCTGATGACCAGCATCACCACGATCCTGGGCCTGTTCGTGATGGCGCTCGGCCGGAGCGAGGCGACCTCGCTCATCCAGCCGCTCGCCGTAACGTGCATCGGCGGCCTGCTTTACGCCACGCTGATGACGCTCTTCGTGGTCCCCGCCATGTACGACGTCTTCTCCCGCCGCGAGCTCTACGCCGTGGCACAGGAGGATCTGGTCCTCAGCGAGAAATGACCCGGTCGTCCGCAGGGACGAAAAGGCGCCGGGGACGGACTTTGAGTCCGTCCCCGGCGCCTTTTCTTTTTTCTTATTCGAAATCCGCGGCGAGCCGAAAGACACGCCGTTCCGTCTCTCCGGTCAGCGTGCAGTTCCGGCCGTCTCTGCCAAGCGTGAGCCGCAGCTCCGCCCCCTCCGGGACCTCGCCGGAGTACTCCGCGCGGATGCGCGTGAGGCGGCCGTCCCGCAGATCCTCCGGGAGCGTGTCCTCCAGCAGATCGAAATAGCGGGCGTTGTTCATATGCCCGTTGATGTCGGTGTAGCTGCGCGGTACCGTGAAATGCGTTGTCGTCTCCGCCGGGAGCGCCTTCGGCGCGGCGGGCAGCGCCGGCTCCTCGCCGGTGCGGAAGCCGGGCACGGTCACGCCGGTCTCTTCGGGGAAGGTCAGCTTCCTGGTCTCCCGGTCGATCAGCGTCCAGAGCGCGGAGGCGGTGAGCAGCGTCTCCCCGTCCTCTCCGCGGAGGATGGAATACCGCGGGAAGAACACGTGCATCATATCGCCCGGCCAGGAGAGCAGCTTCATCCGCTCGCCGTATTCCGGCAGGCGGGAGATCCTGGCCTCCTGAAGCGTGATCACCCACAGCAGGCCGCGGTCCAGGGTCTTCTCCCGCCCCGCACCGAGCTGCTCGGTGTGGGCGATGGCCGCCTCCTGCAGCAGGATGCACAGCGAGGAGAGCCGCAGGCGGCGGAGCGGGTCCACGTCGCAGGCGCGTACCGCAAAGTCCCTCTCGTATACGCTCATGCCTTGGGGAGCCGCTTTTCGATGGCGTCCGCCACGTCGCCCAGCGTAGAGAGCTTCTGCCACTGGCGCGGCGGGATGCGCACGTCGAAGTTCCCCTCCAGGCGGCAGATGATCAGCGTGAAGCCCATGGAATCCACGCCCATGTCAGTGTTGATGACAGTGTCCTCTCTGAGTTCCACGCCCTCCAGCTCGGGGGCGCATTCCCGCACGACCTCTATGATCCTGCGTACGATATCCTCTCTGGTGACCACTATGCTCTGTCTCCTTTCATAAGACTCCATCTTTGGATCTTGCCCGTGGCCGTGCGCGGAAGCGGTGCGGCGCGGAAGCGGATCTCCCGCAGCTGCTGGCCTCGGGGATAGGCGGCCATCACCGGGCGCAGCGCCTCCGTGACGGCGGAGCGTTCTTCTTCTTTGCCGGGCAGGACCAGCACGGGCGCGCCGTCCTCCTCGATCACCGCCAGTTCCCTGCCCCCCAGCGCAGCGGACAGGGCCGCCTCATACTCCGGCAGGAAGATCTTCGTGCCGTCCGGCAGGACGAGGATGTCCTTTTTCCGGCCGGTGATGCGCAGGCGGCCGTCCCCGTCGAGCGTGCCGAGATCGCCCGTGTACAGCACGCCGCCGCGCAGTACGGCGTCCGTTGCCTCCGGCTGGCGGTAGTAGCCGCGCATCATGCAGGTCGGTGCGCGCAGGAGGATCTCCCCGTCCTCCGCGATCCGGACCTCCGCTTCGGGGCAGACGGTCATCCGCGCCGGGTCGCCCTCGCCGAGACTGAGCGCCACGCCGGAGCTGGTCTCCGTGAGACCGTAGCCGAAGGCCACTCGTTTCCCCAGCGCGGCGGCCGCCGCGAGCAGGGCCGGCGGGCAGCCGCCCGCGCCCACAAGGATGAGCCGGAGCTCCGGGTTCAGGCCGCCCGCCTTCAGCAGGAAGCCCAGCAGCGCCGGCACGAGAGAGACCGCGGTGGGCCTGAAAAAGGCGCCGTCGTCCGCGTAGTGCCGCGGGCCGCGCCCGAGCGCCACGGATGCGCCGCAGTGGAGCGCCCACAGCAGTCCGCATACGAAGCCGAACACATGGTTCAGCGGGAGCAGGCACAGCAGCCGGTCCTCCGGCGACAGCGGCAGGAGCGAGCTCCCGTTCCACGCGCTCGAGCACAGGCTGTTCTCGGTGAGGACTACCGCCCGCGCGCTCTGTGTGGTGCCGGAGGTGAAAAACAGGATCTCGCCCGGGACCGTCCCTGTCCGGGCGGCGGGGCGAAGCAGTTCCTTCAGCTCCGGATCGCCGAAGAGTGTGTCCGTGTCCGAGGCGTCGATCTGTTCCTGCAGGAGCTCCTCGGCGGCGAGGCCGTCGAGCATGGCGACGCTCTTCCCCGCCAGCACCGCGGCAAAAAGCTCGATGACCGTTTCCCGGCTCCCGTCGCAGAAGATGCCGAGGCGGCCGATCTCCTCGCCGCGAAGCCGCTCCGCCTCGCGGCGGACTTCTTCCAGCAGGCCGGAAAAGGTCAGCGTTTCAGGCTCCCCGCCCTGCTCGCGGATCAGCGCGGGGGCGTCGGGCGTTTTCTCCGCCCAGAAGCGCAGGAGCTCCTCAAAGCCGGCAAAGCGCATATCGCGTTTCTCCTCTCCGGGAGCGGCGGTCCGCTCCCCTGTTCGCAGGGTCAGACGTCGAGGGAATCGTCGTGTTCGATCCACTCGTCCACGTCGGTAACGGTGTATTCGTCCGGACCGGTGCGGCAGACGACTTTCCGGATGCCGGCGTTGATGATCTGCCGGCGGCACATGGCGCAGGGCGTGGTCTGCGGATAATACGCGCCGGTGTCGGCGTCGCGCCCCACGAGATAGAGGGTGCCGCCCAGCATGTCCCGGCGGGCGGCGGAGATGATGGCGTTGGCCTCGGCGTGTACGCTCCGGCAGAGCTCGTAGCGCTCTCCGGCGGGGATGTTGAGCGACTTGCGGGTGCAGCGGCCCAGGTCCGTGCAGTTCTGCCGCCCGCGCGGCGCCCCGTTGTAGCCGGTAGCGACGATCTCGTCGTCCCGCACGATGATCGCGCCGAAACGGCGCCGGAGGCAGGTGCTTCGTTCCTGCGCGGCGTCCGCGATGTCGAGATAGTAATTTTCCTTGCTGCGCCTTGCGTCCATGCCGATCCCTCCCGATCCTCTTTCGTTCTCATTCTACAACGGACGTTCCCTGTTTTCAACCACCGTTTGGCGTGC
>JAEEGL012406546.1_pt1 | contig 13949 bp, 7 predicted proteins | sample 9134231 | NCBI WGS metagenome assembly JAEEGL01 (sample SAMN16246548, study PRJNA631951) | gut metagenome | biome: gut microbiome; feature: rumen; material: fiber-attached | host: Bos | place: Iran: Karaj | collected 2018-10
ACTTTTGAACCGTTCTTCAGAGCTTATCAAGGGTATATATGACAGGCTTGAAGCACTGGAAAAAGCAATAGAGGGGGAAAAAGATATAGAGAGCGTACCGGAGCTGGCAAAGTATCATGAGTATACCATTCATGACGCAATGCATAAGCTGCGGGAAGTAGTAGATGAACTGGAATCCATCGTTCCCAGAGACATCTGGCCTTATCCCACATATGGCGATCTGCTCTATAGCGTAAAATAACAGTATCACATAAATGGCATCCCACAAAGGCGTGGTTTTCACACTGGGTGGGGTGCCTTTTTATGAGATAAACACAAAAAGGGAGATTAAAAATAAAGGGACGGCGGAGTAAAATGAACATTATGACTGGAGGATTGTTATGACTGAAGAAATCATGCAGGTTTTAGACGGAGAAGTATTTGGAGTCTGGTTCCTGATCGGAGCAGCATTGGTATTCTGGATGCAGGCCGGCTTTGCAATGTGCGAGTCCGGTTTTACAAGAGCTAAGAATGCCGGAAACATCATAATGAAGAACCTTATGGACTTTTGTATCGGTACCGTAATGTGGTTTATCTGCGGCGCATCATTGTTGCTGGGAGAAAACGTACTTGGAGGTTTCGTAGGCGGACTGAACTTTGATGTTTTCTCTGGTTACAGTAACTTTGATTATTCTGCTTTTGTATTCAACCTGGTATTCTGTGCTACAACAGCAACCATCGTATCAGGTTCCATGGCAGAGCGTACTAAGTTCTCAAGTTATTGTATCTATTCAGCAGTGATCTCAGCTATCATTTATCCTATTGAAGCACACTGGACATGGGGCGGAGGTTTCCTGGCTGAGTGGGGATTCCATGATTACGCAGGTTCAAACTGCATCCATATGGTTGGTGGTATCTGCGCACTTATCGGTGCCTCAATGCTCGGACCCAGGATCGGAAAGTTTGAGAAGGATAAGAACGGTAAGGTAACAAAAGTTAACGCATTCCCCGGACACAACCTGGTTATCGCAGCCCTTGGTGTATTCATCCTTTGGCTTGGCTGGTATGGTTTCAACGGTGCGGCAGCAACAGACATTCCTACACTTGGATCTGTCTTCCTTACAACAACAGTAGCTCCCGCAGTTGCAACAGTAGTATGTATGATCTTTACCTGGATCAAGTATGGTAAGCCCGATGTTTCAATGTGTCTGAACGCATCTCTTGCAGGTCTCGTAGCAATTACAGCTCCCTGTGACGTAACTGATTGTGCAGGTGCAGCCATCATCGGAGCAGTAGCAGGTCTTCTGGTAGTATTCGGCGTTTGGTTCTGTGATCATGTGATCCATGTTGACGATCCCGTTGGTGCGGTTGCAGTACACATGATCAACGGTATCTGGGGTACACTTGCAGTTGGACTTTTTGCAACAGATACAGCTCCCGGATTTGCTCTTGCAGGTATTGGCAAAGGTCTTTTCTACGGTGGTGGTATCGATCAGCTTATCAAGCAGTTTGGTGGTATGGCAGTGACAGCTGCATGGACTGCAGTAACAATTACTATAACTTTCCTGATCATTAAGGCTGTTATCGGACTTCGAGTATCTGAGGAAGAGGAGATCACAGGTCTGGACGAGACAGAGCATGGCCTTCCTTCAGCATATTCAGGATTTTCTCTTATGGATATGTCCAACACACTTGATGTAAACGAGAACACAAACCTTGGTGTTGATGAATATGATAAGGCCAGTGAGGCTATGAAGAAGGCTTCGGTTCCCGTTGTCAATGCATCGGCTGTTGTTCAAGGAACACCTCTTGAAAGCGGCATGAACAAGGTTGTTATCGTAACAAAGCTCTCCAGATATGACAAGCTTAAGAAAGCACTTAACAATCTGGGTGTAACAGGAATGACAGTAACTCAGGTTACAGGCTGTGGTATCCAGAAGGGGGCAGGCCAGATGTATCGTGGAGTTGAGATGGATATGACCCTTCTTCCCAAGATCAAGCTTGAGGTTGTGGTTTCCAATATCCCTGTTGACAGCGTTGTTGAGACAGTTAAGAAAACTCTTTACACCGGCAAGATCGGTGACGGCAAGATCTTTGTATATCCTGTAAGCAGGGTTGTTAAGATACGTACCGGTGAAGAAGATTTTGCAGCACTTCAGGATGTAGAATAAAAACTTGACATTACATTTAAACAGGAGTAGAATTGCCTCGATGTCAAAGGTGACACATTTATATATTGATTTTGAGGCAAAGGCGCCTCGGGTATATACCCGAGGTGCCTTTTTCGTTAGGAGGAAAAATCATGAATAACGGATTCACGCAGATAAAAAATAAAGGTCTTTATGACCCTTCATTTGAGCATGATAACTGCGGGATCGGAGCGATCATAGATATTGAAGGCAGAGCCAGCCACAAGCTTGTGGATGATGCTCTGTCTATTGTTGAGAATTTGGAACACAGAGCCGGTAAGGATGCCGAGGGCAAGACCGGTGACGGTGTTGGTATCCTGACTCAGATACCTCATAAATTCTTTGTTAAAAAGATGAAGGAGCAGGGAGTTGATCTGCCCGGAAAAAGAAAGTACGGCGTGGGAATGTTCTTTTTCCCTCAGAACGACCTTGATATGCGCCAGGCCAAGTCTATGTTTGAGATCATAGTCAGGAAGGCCGGGCTTAATCTTCTTGCCTGGAGAAAAGTAGATTCTCAGCCTGATGTTCTGGGTTCAAAGGCCAGAGAGTGTATGCCTCGTATTTATCAGGCTTTTATTGAGAGGCCTGAAAGTACGAAAACGGACCTTGAGTTTGACCGCATGCTATATATCATCCGCAGGGAGTTTGAACAGAGTAATGAAAATACTTATGTTCCGTCTCTTTCCTGCAGGACAATAGTCTACAAAGGAATGTTTCTTGTAGGCCAGCTTAGGACATTCTTTATCGACCTTTGCGACAAGGATTTTGAGTCTGCAATAGCTATGGTCCATTCAAGATTTTCCACCAATACCATGCCCAGCTGGAACAGAGCTCATCCCAATCGTTTCATCGTTCATAACGGTGAGATCAATACAATTAAGGGTAATGCAGACAAAATGCTGGCCAGAGAAGAGACCATGCATACGGATCTTTTCTCCGAGGAGGATATGACCAAGGTACTTCCGGTTATTTCACAGAGCGGATCGGATTCCGCCATGCTGGATAATACCCTGGAGTTTCTTGTTATGAGTGGAATGGATCTTCCCCTTGCCATGACTATCATGATCCCCGAACCCTGGGCACATAACGAGACTCTTTCCCAGGAGGAGAGGGACTTTTATCAGTATTATGCAACCATGATGGAGCCCTGGGACGGTCCTGCATCTATCCTGTTTTCCGATGGAGATGTTATGGGTGCCATCCTTGACCGCAATGGCCTCAGACCCTCAAGATATTATGTTATGGATGACGGTAAACTCATCCTTTCTTCTGAGGTTGGAGTGCTTGATCTGGATGAGGAGCATGTTGTTAAAAAGGAACGTCTCCATCCCGGCAAACTGCTTGTGGTTGATACCAGAGAAAAGAGGATCTTTCTTGATGATGAGATCAAGGAAAAGTATGCTCTTGACGTTCCTTACGGAGAGTGGCTTGATTCAAGGCTTACACAGCTTTCCGATATCAAGATACCCAATAAAAAGGTTCCCGCCATCTCAGATGAGGAACTTAAAAAACTTCAGAAAGCCTTTGGATACACCTGGGAAAACTATCACGACGGTATCCTGGGCATGGCTTTGAACGGTACCGAGACCATCGGTTCCATGGGTGTTGATACACCTATAACGGCTCTGTCCAAGGAATATCAACCGCTGTTTTACTATTTCAAGCAGCTTTTTGCTCAGGTTACAAATCCGCCTATTGATGCGATCCGTGAAGAGATAGTAACTTCAAGGACAGTTTATATTGGTAAAAACGGTAATCTTCTTGAGAAAAAGCCTGAAAACTGCCAGGTGCTCAAGATAAACAATCCCATCCTTACGGATCTTGACCTTCTTAAGATCGAGAGTCTTGATAAGGAGGGCTTTAAGGTTGCCAAGATATCCATACTCTTTTATAAGAGTACGCCCATGAAGCGTGTGCTTTCACATCTTTTTGTGGAGGTTGACAAGGCCTATAAGGAGGGAGCAAATATCCTTATTCTTTCCGACAGAGGAGTGGATGAAAACCATGTAGCGATCCCTTCACTTTTGGCAGTTGCAGCTGTACATAAGCATCTTGTTGAGACTAAAAAATGTACGGCTATGTCATTGATCCTGGAATCAGGAGAGCCCAGAGAAGTGCATCATTTTGCAACTCTTTTGGGATTCGGTGCTTCCGCGGTAAACCCTTATCTTGCACATGCTACCATTGCAAGACTTGTTGAAGAGGATCTTTTGAACAAGGATTACTATGCAGCGGTTGACGACTATGATAATGCGATCCTTTTCGGTATCGTAAAGATCGCTTCAAAAATGGGTATTTCAACTATCCAGTCATATCAGGGCAGCAAGATTTTTGAGGCAATAGGTATTTCAAAAGAAGTTATAGACGATTACTTCACCGGAACCGTAAGCCGTATAGGCGGTATAACCCTTGAAGATATCGGCAGGGCAGTGGATGGACAGCACAGTAAGGCTTTTGATCCCCTTGGTCTGAAAACAGACTTAGAGCTTACTGCTACAGGACGTCATAAGAGCAGAAGTCAGGGCGAAAACCACAGATATGATCCGGTTACGATCCATATGCTCCAGCAGTCAACCAAAGAGGGAGATTACGAAAAGTTCAAGCAGTACACAAAGTTGGTAGACAGTGAGCAGACAGGATATCTCAGAAGTCTTCTTGAGTTTGATCTTCCTAAGGAGGGTGTACCTCTGGAAGAGGTTGAGAGTGAGGAATCCATTGTAAAGAGATTTAAGACAGGAGCCATGTCCTACGGTTCGATTTCCGAGGAAGCTCATGAGACTCTTGCTATCGCAATGAACCATCTTCACGGTAAGTCAAACAGTGGAGAGGGTGGAGAAAGCGAAGAGAGGATCCTTTCGGCAGGTACTAAAAACGACAGAAGTTCAGCTATCAAGCAGGTAGCAAGCGGTCGATTTGGTGTTACAAGCAGATATCTTGTCAGCGCAAAAGAGATCCAGATCAAGATGGCTCAGGGCGCGAAGCCCGGTGAAGGAGGTCATCTTCCCGGGAAAAAGGTTTATCCCTGGATCGCAAAGACGAGACATTCTACTCCGGGTGTCAGCCTTATCTCACCGCCGCCTCATCATGATATTTATTCCATCGAGGATCTGGCTCAGCTGATCTATGACCTTAAGAATGCAAATAAGGATGCCAGGATATCAGTAAAGCTTGTGTCCGAAGCCGGAGTCGGCACGGTTGCAGCCGGAGTTGCAAAGGCCGGAGCAGGAGTAATCCTTATTTCAGGTTATGACGGAGGTACGGGAGCTGCACCTCTTTCATCTATTCATAATGCAGGACTTCCCTGGGAGCTTGGTCTTGCGGAGACTCATCAGACTCTCCTTGCCAATGGCCTTCGTGATCAGGTAGTCATCGAGACAGACGGTAAGCTTATGAGCGGTAGAGATGTTGCAATCGCAGCTATGCTTGGAGCGGAAGAGTTCGGTTTTGCTACAGCTCCTCTTATTACCATGGGCTGTGTAATGATGAGAGCATGCCAGTCCGATACCTGCCCCATGGGTGTTGCTACACAGAATCCAGAGCTTAGGAAGCGTTTTGCCGGAAAGCCGGAGTATGTTGAAAACTTTATGCTCTTCATTGCAAGAGAACTTAGGGAGATCATGAGCTCACTTGGTGTAAGAAGTGTAGACGAGCTGGTTGGCAGAAGTGATCTGTTGAAAAAGAAGTCAGATCTTTCCGAGCGAGAGAAAAAGATAGATGTGTCCGGTATCGTACTTGATATGTCATATGAAGGGAAAAAGACTCCTTCTAACGAAAAAACATTCTATGACTTTAAGCTTGAAGAGACAGTTGATGAAAAGGTTCTTCTGGCTTCAAAAGATGTTAAAAAGGCAATATCCTCAGGAACCAAAGCAAGTCTGGATCTGGACATCAAGAGCATAAACAGGACCTTTGGTACACTGCTTGGAGCTGAGATCACAAGAAAGCATCCTGAGGGACTTCCGGAGGATACCATAACCATCAACTGTCACGGATCAGGCGGACAGAGTTTTGGTGCCTTCATTCCCAAAGGTCTTACCCTTGATCTTTCCGGTGACAGCAACGATTATCTCGGCAAAGGATTGTCCGGAGGAAAGATAATCGTTAAGGCTCCCGCTAAAGCAAAGTATGATCCTCACGACAATATCATTGTTGGAAACGTGGCCTTTTACGGTGCAACATCCGGAAACGCCTATATAGCGGGAATGGCCGGAGAACGCTTCTGCATCAGAAACTCCGGAGCTATCGCTGTTGTGGAAGGTGTGGGTGAGCACGGCTGTGAATACATGACCGGTGGTGTTGTAGTTGTTCTCGGAGAGACCGGAAAGAACTTTGCCGCAGGTATGAGTGGCGGTATCGCATATGTCCTGGATGAGGGTAACAAGCTTTATAAGAACCTTAATAAGCAGATGGTAGAGATGGAGACATCCCTCCATAAAAACGATCTGGATGAACTTCGTGCGATGATCACGGATCATGTGAAGTATACAGGTTCGGTCAAGGGTAAAGCGATACTTGATGATTTTGATCATTATGCAACCATGTTTAAAAAGATCATTCCTACCGATTACAAGACGATGATGAAGAATATCGCGATGTTTGAGGAACAGGGTGCTGACAGGGAAACTGCTAAGATCGAAGCGTTCAAAGCCTTTGTAGGAGGACAGAAATAATGGGAAAGACAACAGGATTTCTTGAATATAAAAGAACAGAAGGACCTGTAAGGTCCGAAAAGGAAAGAACTGCTGACTTTCTGGAGTTTCACGGCAGGTTATCTCAGGAAAAACAGCAGGAGCAGGCAGCAAGATGTATGGACTGCGGTGTTCCCTTTTGCCAGACGGGAATGATGATAGCCGGGATGATGACCGGTTGTCCGCTACACAATCTTGTACCCGAGGTTAATGATCTGGTTTACAGAGGTCGCATGGAGGAAGCGTACAGAAGGCTTTCCATAACCCATAGCTTCCCCGAGTTTACCTGCAGGGTGTGTCCGGCACTTTGTGAGGCGGCTTGTACCTGCAATCTCCATGATGAGCCCGTCTCAACCAAGGAAAACGAAAAAGCCGTAATAGAATATGCGTACGAAAACGGACTTGTTAATGAAGAGAAACCTGAGGTACGTACCGGTAAAAAGGTTGCGGTAGTAGGCAGCGGTCCTTCCGGTCTTGCAGCAGCACAGCTTCTCAACAGAAGAGGTCATGAGGTTACGGTCTTTGAAAGAAGTGATCGGGTTGGCGGTCTTCTAAGGTACGGCATCCCCAATATGAAACTGGACAAGAGTGTAATCGACAGGCGTACCAAGCTTATGGAAGAGGCCGGTATCGTATTTAAGACCGGTGTTGATGTGGGAAAGGACGTATCGGCAGAGGATTTCAAAAAGGAATACGACGCAGTTATCCTTGCCTGCGGAGCATCCAATCCCAGAGATATAAACGCTCCGGGACGAGATGCAAAGGGTATCCGTTTTGCAGTTGATTTCCTTTCAGAAGTTACAAAGAAGCTTCTGGACAGCGAACTTAAGGAATACCCTAAGGAGTTGGCAGAGGATAAGGATGTTATCGTTATCGGAGGTGGAGACACAGGTAATGACTGCGTGGGTACATGTATAAGACTTGGCGCAAGGAGCGTGACCCAGCTGGAGATGATGCCTGAGCCTCCGGGATCCAGGCTTCCTTCCAACCCCTGGCCCCAATGGCCACGCATCCTCAAGGTGGATTACGGTCAGGAGGAAGCAATTTGGAAGTTCGGCGCTGATCCCCGTGTATACCAGACCACGGTCAAGGAATTTATCAAGGATAAAAAAGGAAACCTTAAAGAAGTAGTCCTGGTTTCTCTTGAGTCCAAAAAGGATGAAAAGACCGGAAGATTTACAATGGTACCTGTAGAGGGAACAGAGAAAAAGGTTCCGGCACAGCTGGTACTTATTGCAGCCGGGTTCCTGGGCAGTCAGGATTACGTAACGAATGCTTTTGGAGTTGAGCGTGACGGCAGGACCAATGTGAAGACCGAAGAGGGCAGATTCGCTTCATCTAAGGATGGAGTCTATGTATGCGGTGACATGCATATAGGTCAGTCATTGGTTGTCCGTGCTATAGCAGAGGGCAGGAATGCAGCGCGTGAAGTTGATGAAGCATTGATGGGATATACAAATCTGTAATTAAGGAGTTATTTATGGCACACATTAATAAGAATTATCTGAAACTTCCCGGAAGTTATCTTTTTTCCACTATTGGAAAAAAAGTCAGGGAATATCAGGAGGCAAATCCGGATTCGGACATAATAAGACTGGGTATCGGTGATGTAACCCAGCCTATAGCACCGGCGATCATATCATCACTTCACAGCGCAGTGGATGAAATGGGATCGGCTGATTCATTCCACGGCTACGCTCCGGATCTTGGTTATGAATTTCTTAGAAGTGCCATAGCTAAGACGGATTATCAGGACAGAAGCTGTAATATTTCAGCGGATGAGATCTTTATTTCCGATGGTGCAAAGTGTGACTGCGGAAATATCCAGGAGATCTTCGGACTTGATAATCGTATTGCTGTTTGTGATCCTGTTTACCCTGTTTATGTTGATTCCAACGTAATGGCAGGTCGTACCGGTGAGTATGATCCGGAGGCAGGCAGGTTTAAAGATGTTATTTATATGACATGCAGGTCCGAAAACGGATTTGTTCCGGAGCTTCCGGAGGAAAAGCCTGACCTTATCTATCTTTGCTTTCCCAACAACCCTACTGGGGCAGTGATAAAAACAGCGGAGCTTCAGAAGTGGGTTGACTATGCAAGAAAGAACGGTTCCATCATCCTTTATGATGCGGCCTATGAGGCTTATATTTCCGAGGCAGGTGTACCTCACAGTATTTATGAATGTGAGGGTGCAAGAGAGTGTGCTATAGAGTTCCGTTCCTTCTCAAAGACAGCGGGCTTTACCGGCCTTAGGCTTGGATTTACAGTTATCCCCAAGGATCTTGAAGCAGACGGAGAAAAACTTTGGCCCCTTTGGGCCCGTCGTCACGGTACCAAGTACAACGGAGCGCCCTATATCGTTCAGCGTGCCGGAGAGGCGGTATATACGCCTGAGGGCAGGGCTCAGATCACAGAGCAGATCGCCTATTATATGGGTAATGCCAAGATCATCAAGGAGGGACTTGCAAAGGCCGGATTTGAAGCCAGCGGTGGTGTTAACGCCCCTTATATCTGGCTTCGGACTCCTGATGGAATGACAAGCTGGGAGTTTTTTGATTATCTTCTTGAAAAAGGGGGTGTGGTCGGAACACCGGGTAGTGGTTTTGGACCGGCGGGTGAGTACTATTTCAGACTTACAGCTTTTGGAAGCAGAGAGAACACGATAAAAGCAATGGAACGTTTTTCAAATCTTTAAAGGTGGGGTGAAATGACAAAGTATATTTTTGTTACCGGAGGAGTTGTTTCCGGTCTTGGAAAAGGAATTACAGCAGCATCACTGGGTAGACTGCTTAAGGCTAGAGGGCTTAAGGTTGCAGCGCAGAAGCTGGACCCGTATATCAATGTTGACCCGGGTACCATGAGTCCTTATCAGCACGGTGAAGTTTATGTTACGGAGGATGGTGCTGAGACAGATCTGGATCTTGGTCATTACGAGAGATTTATTGACGAGGATCTGAACAAATATTCAAACCTCACTTCAGGCAAGGTATATTGGAACGTCCTTAACAAAGAAAGAAGGGGAGAGTATCTTGGCTCTACCGTTCAGGTAATACCTCATATCACCAATGAGATCAAGGATTTTGTTTATCGCGTGGGAAGAGAGACCGATGCAGATGTGGTTATCACTGAGATCGGCGGTACCATCGGTGATATCGAGTCCCAGCCCTTCCTTGAGGCTGTAAGACAGATCTCCCTTGAGATCGGACCGGAAAACAGTCTTTTCATTCATGTTACTCTGGTTCCCTTTTTACATGGTTCCGATGAGCATAAATCCAAGCCCACCCAGCATTCCGTTAAGGAACTTCAGGGAATGGGTATCAAACCGGACATAATTGTTCTTCGTTGTGATGAGCCTCTGGAAGAAAGTATTTTTGACAAGATCTCCATGTTCTGCAACGTAAAGGCTGACTGTGTTATTGAAAACAGAACGCTTCCAAGCCTGTATGAGGCACCCCTTATGCTTGAAAAGAGCAATTTCTCAGGAGTGGTCTGCAGGGAACTTGGAATAAATGCTCCGAATCCTGACCTTTCCGAATGGAAGCAGATGGTCAGCAGCATTAAAAAGAGGGACCGCGAGGTTACCATTGCTCTTGTTGGAAAGTATGTGCAGCTCCATGATGCATATCTTTCTGTGGCAGAGGCACTTCATCATGCCGGATTTGAACTCAATGCCCATGTGAATATCGAATGGATCGACTCCGAAGGCCTGGATCCCGGCGAGTGTAGCAATATCCTTAAAAACGCAGACGGTATCCTTGTTCCCGGTGGCTTTGGAGACAGAGGTATCGAGGGTATGCTTTACGCTGCAGAATATGCAAGGACCCTTAGGGTACCTTATCTTGGTATCTGTCTTGGAATGCAGATCGCAGTTATCGAATTTGCAAGGAACGTTGCAGGGATCAAAGATGCATGTTCCGGAGAATTTCAGGATGCTTCCGATCACAGAGTTATTGATTTTATGCCTGGTCAGTCCGATGATATCGACAAGGGCGGAACCCTTCGACTTGGAAGCTATCCCTGCGTGGTACAGCCCGGAACACTTATGGAAAAGTGCTATGGTGCAAAGGAAATAAGCGAGAGACACAGACACAGATACGAGTTTAACAATGATTACAGAGAGACTTTGTCCGAGGCCGGACTTGTGATCTCAGGTATTTCTCCCGATAACACTCTGGTTGAGACTGTGGAAGTGGCTAATCATCCTTTTTATCTCGGAGTTCAGTACCATCCCGAATTTAAGTCCAGACCCAACAGACCCCACCCAGTATTTAAAGGATTTGTGGAGGCCGCACTATTGAGGTTAGAGCAGAAATGGATATAATAGTAGGGTAACACCGATATCGATTTGGAGGACAGTATGGATTATACGATAGATGATGTAATGGATTTCATAGAAGAGGAAGATGTGAAGTTTATCCGTCTTGCTTTTCGTGATGCCTACGGAGTACAGAAAAACATTTCTGTTATGCCGGGAGAGGTCAGAAAAGCATTCAGGGACGGGGCTCCCATCAATGCCAGAGAGGTTGCCGGCTTTGGTGATTGTCCTTATGCCACCCTTTATCTGAAACCCAACCCTGACACTATGGCTATACTGCCCTGGAGACCGGACAGCGGAAGAGTACTTCGTATGCTTTGCGACGTATGCACTCCGGAGGGAGATGAGTATATTTCCGACACCCGTCGTATCTTAAAGGATGCCATTCTTACTGCTGAGGAGCAGGGAGTAGAGTTCAGATTCGGTACAGAAACTGAGTTTTATCTTTTCCTTAAGGATGAGGAGGGAAAGCCCACCAGGATACCTTATGATGAAGCGGGCTATATGGATATAGCACCCCTTGATAAGTGTGAAAATGTCAGACGTGAGATCACACTTACCATAGAGCAGATGGGGCTTACTCCTGAGAGATCCCATCACGAGAGCGGTCCCGGACAGAACGAGATAGATTTTCATTACGGAAAGCCGCTTCTTGCAGCTGATCAGATGACAACTTTCAAGATGGTAGTAAGTACGATCGCGGACCGATATGGTCTGGTTTCGGACTTTTCTCCCATGCCCATTCCCGGAAAGCCCGGTAACGGATATCATATCAATATCTATGCAGTGACCAAGGATGGAGAAGATGTGGTCAAGTATGCTGCGGCAGGCATCATTGAAAAGATAAGAGAGATAACTCTTTTCTTAAATCCTACTGATAATTCCTATGCAAGACTGGGAAACAGCAATGCACCTGACAGGGTGGACTGGTCCAGCGGCGGTGGATCGGAGCTTATGTATATCGAAACCTACAGGGGTAAGACCAGGGTTGAACTTCGTTCACCCGATGCTTCCAGCAATCCATATCTTGTTTATGCACTGCTTATCCATGCAGGCCTTTCAGGTATTGAGAGAAAGCTGCCCCTGCCCGATGAACTTACAGAGGATATCGCTCTTTTGCCTGAGTCAAAAAGAGAAGCTGTTGAGCTTGCACAGGCAAGTGAGTTTGTGAAAAAGATAGTTCCTGAAGAGGTTATCAGGGAGTACGCCCGGGGGTAACTATGCCGAAAAACGCTGAGACTTTACACTCCATACTCATAGTCTCTTCTTCGGAACAGTTTCAGGCCATAGTCAAAAGATCCCTCAAGGATTTTTTGACGATCGACGTAAAAAAAAGCGCGTCATCTGCCAGGCGCTGTATTCTTGAAAGATACTATGACATAGTTGTTGTTGACGGCCCCCTGCCTGACGAATCGGGAGAGGAGCTGACTGTTTTTGTTACGGAAAAAAGCCAGGCTTCCGTTCTTATTGTGATACCCAGAGAAGTGTTTGATGATGTAACGGAGAGAGTTACGGATCATGGTATAATGGCTGTTCCCAAGCCTGCACCCAAGGGCCGTATCGATAAGGCTATCCGTTTTCTCATTGCAACCCAGAACAGATTTCAAAAGCTGGAGAAAAAGACATTATCTGTGGAGGAAAAGATGGAAGAGATCAGGACAGTCAGCAAGGCAAAGCTTGTTCTGGTGGAGAAAAAGCATATGTCAGAGGATGAGGCCCATCGCTACATTGGAAAGCTGGCCATGGACAACGGCGTTTCCAGAAAGAGGATAGCTGAAAAGATACTGGAAGATTTTTCTTGACATCGAGGAAAAATATGGTAAGATAACTTTTGTTAGGTCAAAGGCGATCTTCCCCGAGAGGGGAGGATTGTCTATTTTTTTAAGCAAAAGGATGAAAGGAGCACCACAATGAATTTTAAGAGCGCATATCTTCAGAGGGTTTACGACGGACTTGAGGCAAGAAACGGAGAGCAGAAAGAGTTTCTTCAGGCAGTATCAGAGGTTCTTGAGTCTCTTGAGCCTGTAGTAGCAGCTGATGATACTTATGAGAAGTGCGGTATTATCGAGCGTATCGTTGAGCCTGAGCGTATTATCATGTTCCGCGTAAGCTGGGTTGATGATGCAGGCAAGGTTCAGGTTAACAGAGGATACCGTGTACAGTTTAACTCTGCAATCGGACCTTACAAAGGCGGTCTTCGTCTTCATCCTTCAGTTAATCTTTCAGTTATCAAGTTCCTTGGATTTGAGCAGATCTTTAAGAACTCTCTTACAACACTTCCTATCGGCGGTGGTAAGGGTGGATCAGACTTCGATCCCAAGGGCAAGAGCGACAATGAGATCATGAGATTCTGCCAGAGCTTCATGACAGAACTTTCCAAGCACATCGGTGCTGATACAGACGTTCCTGCCGGTGATATCGGTGTAGGCGGTCGTGAGATCGGTTTCATGTATGGTCAGTACAAGAGACTTCGCAATGAGTTTACAGGCGTTCTTACAGGTAAGGGACTTACCTACGGTGGTTCTCTTGCTCGTACAGAGGCTACAGGATACGGCGTATGCTACTTCACACAGGAGATGCTCAAGACAGCAAAGAATACTTCATTTGAGGGCAAGACAGTAGCTGTTTCCGGTGCAGGAAACGTTGCTATCTACGCTATCCAGAAAGCATATCAGCTTGGTGCTAAGCCTGTTACCTGCTCTGATTCCACAGGTTGGATCTATGATCCTGAAGGAATTGATGTTGAGCTTCTCAAGGAGGTCAAGGAAGTTAAGCGTG
>JAEEGL012624985.1_pt1 | contig 13949 bp, 18 predicted proteins | sample 9134231 | NCBI WGS metagenome assembly JAEEGL01 (sample SAMN16246548, study PRJNA631951) | gut metagenome | biome: gut microbiome; feature: rumen; material: fiber-attached | host: Bos | place: Iran: Karaj | collected 2018-10
AACCAAAGAAGGAGTAAACCACAAACTGACAACCTGCATTAGGAATAAAGAAAATGAAGTGTAAACCTATTTAGTTTTAACAAACAAAACTGTCAACCAAAATCAGTACAGGGCACTTTTTCAAATTTTAATATCTCCTTTTTCCTCCTTTTTTATTATCTTCTCTTCTCTGCGGGCAATGGCTGAATTTTGAATAATTTTTGAAACTAATTTTTGACTAATTTCTCGGCGCAGCCGACTTCTTATCAAGCACGCAAAGCGTGCTGAGTAAAAATCAGCCTTCGGCTGGAAATAATATAAAAATTCAATTCAAAATTATATAAAATAACAGACGCACAACTGTCGGGGCTGTTGCACACCCCTTCATCACAATAAAAAACGGTCAAGTATGATTTATGGCTGACCCAAAAAAGATCTGATGTCACTGATCATGCGTTGGCCAGTCTGATGGCCGATGTCATAGACGGCTTGCATCTCATCAGGGTCGTGGGAGATGTGGCCGATCTTCAACGGGGCATCCGGACGGATGACCAATGCCCGGCCTTCCTGCTCACGCTGCCGCACAAAGGCCAACTGCTGGTTGTACATCACGTGCCTCGTGTCGAGTGCTTTCACCATCAAGGGATATTTGCGGAGCGACAGGCGCAACAGCGGCATCAGTTTGTTGTGTTGCTTCACAAAACCCTCTGGCTGGGTGAGGATCACGATATTGCGCTCGTAACCCTCCCGCTCGAAATAAGCCAATGGGATGGAGTCGGCCACGCCACCATCGAGCAACATTTTCCCTTCGAGGGCGACAGGCTTCGACACCATGGGCATGGATGCCGAGGCGCGCACCCAGTCGTAGGCGATGCTGCCTCCCTGCTCGAGCCGTTTGTAAACAGCCTCGCCGGTCATCACATCTGTGCACACCAGATGGAAGGCGGTGTCGCTCGACTCATAGGTCTCGTTGTCGAAAGGATCATATTTTTCGGGGATGTCGTGGTAGGCATATTGCGCACCAAAGAGGTCGCCTGTCAACAGCCAGGAACGCATGCTGCAATAGCGCCAGTCTTTGGCGTAGCGTTTGTTGTAGCGGATAGGACGGCCATGCTGACGGGATACGAAGTTGATGCCGAACGCAGCACCAGCAGAGACGCCTACGACGCCATCCACCCAGATGTCTTCTTCCATCAATACATCGAGGATGCCTGCCGTGAATAATCCCCGCATGGCACCTCCCTCCAAAACCAGTCCTGTCTTCATCGTCTTTTTCTTCTCTTTTCCCTGTAGTGAATAGATTGGAATCGTGAATAGATTCGCGCCTGCAAAGTTACAAAACAAGGTTAAAAAGCCACGAAAAAGTTAACCAAAATTTTTATAATATGAGGGGGCGGTTAACTTAATTTTAATAGACTGAAACCACCACACGGATAACAAAACTTAAAAAAATCGGGGTGAGATCTTTCGGAATGACAGATTGGCCTATATTTGTGATGTTGATTTCTGATTTCTTAATAAATGTTGATGCTCTTTTCCCTACGCCTGAGATGGGCGCTATTGATGGCTTCTGGTTGGATGATGGCCAGTGCACAACCACGGTGCGTGGTGATCGACAAAGAGACAGGCACGCCCCTGCGTGATGTGAAAGTCTATACCGACAAAGGCACACAGACCGTCTCTGATTATCAAGGACGTATCTATCTCGACACGGTGTTTCATAGCGCCACCCTCTCGCATGTGAGTTACCTCTCCCGTGTGGTGAAGGCAGAGGAGATGCGCGACACCCTGTGGATGATCCCGAAGGAAAACAGACTTGGCGAGGTGGTCGTCTGGGGCACTGACCGCAAGAACATCAACTCCATGGTGTCGGATGCCACGAGAAACTTGGAGGCGTATGCACCGCCAAAGGGTCTGGTGAGTTTCGACTTCTTCGAGATGTTCAGAAAAAAGCCGATGAGCCGGAAGGCAAGGAAGAAAAACAAAGAGTTGCTTGAAAACTGGGACCGGATATACGGAAAATGAGAAGCTCCCTGTTTAGCACGGTCTGTGGATTCATGATGTCAGCCTGAAAAACACGCTTTTTTTGCCGATTCTACATTTTTATGGAAAGAAAATGACCAAGATCGGAAAAAATGCATTATATTTGTTTCATCTTTGTGAGTGTTACTGCGAGTGTTAACCTGTTTTGTTGCGATGACCCTGTCACGCAACAGACCCATACAACGATGAGATATGATTCATTTTATAGAGATTGAGACCATCAACAAGGCAAAGCGCGACATCGATGAGATCTGCCGGCGCGAGGGATACCACAACCTGACAATCCATGATTTCGGCAGTGGGGGAGTGGGCCGTTTCTTCACCAAACTCACCAGCGTCACCAGCATCCTGTGGAGACTGCGCAAGGGCGACGTGCTGTTTCTGCAATACCCGATGAAGAAGTTTTATAAGATGGCTTGCTCACTGGCGAAGATGCGTGGTGCCCGTGTGGTGACGATTATCCACGACCTGGGTGCGTTTCGTCGGCATAAACTGACGGCAGAACAGGAAAACCGGCGGTTGTCGAAGACCGACTTCCTCATCGTGCACAACCCCACCATGCGGCAATACCTCATCGACCATGGGTTCAAGGGCGGGATGCACTGCCTGCAGATCTTTGACTTCCTCTCTGAGAGCCAGCCCCGCACCTATGACGTGCCCCACCGGCCATGGAGAGTCGTCTATGCCGGCGGACTGGGAAGACGCAATGATTTCCTCTATCAGATGCCGGCCATGGACAACTGGAAGCTCGACCTCTATGGCGAGGGCTTCATGCCTGAGCGCAACAAATGTGAGGGACTGAAATATCATGGCTTCATGAAAGCCGACCAGTTTATCTCGAAGGTGGAGGCCGACTTCGGTCTGGTGTGGGATGGCGACAGTCCGGAAGCCTGTGTGGGTTCCTGGGGTGAGTATCTGCGCATCAATGACCCCCATAAGACCTCCTTCTATCTGCGTGCCGGCATCCCCGTCATCGTATGGAGTCAGGCCGCCATGGCGCCTTTCATCCGTGAGGAAGGGGTGGGCATCGTCATCGACAGCATCAGCGACATCGGCAAGACACTCGCACAACTCTCACCTGCCGACTACCGCCAGATGAAGCAGCAGGCGCTGCTCATGGGGCAGCGCCTGGCTCAGGGTTATTATGTGAAGGAGGGACTGAAAGCCGCCCTCGGCTATCTGAAAAACCAAAAGTAAAAGGTTTCTCTGCCAGACGGCCGACGCGTCCTCTTCAGCGATTTCAGATATTGGGTGTCTCCCATACCTTGGTCTTGGTGCAGGTGACGTTTTGTGTCAGCCGTCCGATCTTCAAGGTGAAGTCACCTTCCTCAAGAATCCATTTCCCATCGGCTCCCACGAAGGCCAACTCCTTGGCAGCCAACTTGAACGAGACGGTCTTGGTCTCGCCGGGTTGGAGCTCGATTTTCGTGAACTGGCGCAGGCGGCGGTTGTCGGGAACCATCGAGGCTATCAGGTCGCTGGAGTAGAGCAGGACGGATTCCTTGCCCACACGGTTGCCGGTGTTCTTCACATCCACCGACACGGTGATGAGGTCATTGGCATCAAACTGTGTCTTGTCCACACGCAGGTTGCTGTAGTCGAAGGTGGTGTAACTCATCCCATAGCCGAAAGGCCATTGCAAAGACACTTTCGCATCGTAGTTGTAGGCACCGGCCATGGTCCCCACTTCCTCACTCACCTTATAATCGTAATTCGCCAGCGAGTTGATCTCCCGTGGATAGGTGTAAGGCATCTTCGCGGAGAAGTTGGCATCTCCAGCCAGCAGGTTGGCGAGCGCGTCAGCACCATAGTTGCCAGGCAACAGGATGTCGACCACGGCTTGTGCCAGCGGTTCGATGTCGGCGATCAGGCGCGGGCGTCCCTCGTTGAGGATGAGGATGATGGGCTTTCCGGTCTTTGCCAGTGCTTTCACCAGGTTGCGCTGGTTCTCCGACAGCCACAGGTCGGTGAGGTTGCCGGGGGTCTCGCAGTAGCTGTTCTCACCGATGCAGGCGATGATGACATCCACCCCGGCGGCTGCCGCCACCGCCTTGTCGATCTGCGGAGTATGTTCCTCAAAATAAGCCCCCCTTTCGTTGTAGGTCACTCCCTGTTCCAGTACGATGTTGTCTTTGCCGTATTTCAGACAGAGCGCCTCATAGATGGTGTTGTAGGATTCCGCCAGGTCTTCAGCCCTTGATCCCTGCCAGGTGTAGCTCCATCCGCCGTTCAGACAGCGCATCTGGTTGGCGTTGGGGCCAGTGAGCAGGATTTTCTTGCCGGGAGCCAGTGGCAGGATGTTGCGCTCGTTTTTCAGCAGCACCTCAGATTCCTCAGCGGCACGGAGCGCTTTCTCGGCAAACTCCTTCGATCCGAATTTCTCGTAGCCTTTGCCGCCAGTGTTGGGCCGTTCGAAGAGTCCCAGACGGTATTTCACGCGCAGGATGCGCCTGACGGCATCATTGATGCGTTCCATGGACACCTTTCCCTCGTTGACCAGTTCCTTGAGCAGGATGCAGAAGTCCACGCTATAGGGATCCATCGACATATCGATGCCGGCATTGATGGCGATACGGATGGCGTCTTTCTTGTCCTTGGCCACTTTCTCACGGGTGAAGAGGTTGTTGATGTCGGCCCAGTCGGTGACGATCATCCCGTCCCAGTTGAGGTCTTTCTTCAGCCATTGTGTCAGGTATTCGTAACTGGCATGCACGGGCACGCCGTTGATGCTGCCGGAGTTGACCATGATGGTGAGGGCGCCGGCCTGGATGGCACATTTGAAGGGCTCGAAATATTTCTCCCTCAGCATGGCGGGTGAGAGGTAGGCCGGTGTGCGGTCTTTTCCGGTGAAGGGTGCGCCGTATGCCAGGTAGTGCTTCACGCAGGTCGCCACGTTGTAGATGCCGAGGTGGTTGGGGTCATCGCCCTGGTAGCCTTTCACCTCTTCTTCCACCATCCGTGCGTTGACGATGGGGTCTTCTCCGAAACTCTCCCAGATGCGTGACCATCGGGGGTCGCGCCCCAGGTCGATCACGGGGTTGTAGACCCACGGGCAGTTGCCGGCGCGACTCTCATAGGCGGTCACCTCTCCACCTGTGCGGGCCAGTTGGGTGTTAAACGAGGCCGCGATATTGATCGGTTGGGGGAAGAGCGTGCCACCCTGGGTATAGGTCACGCCATGGTTGTGGTCGAGGCCATAGATATCGGGAATGCCGATATATTTCATCGACTTTTTCTGGATGAGCTGTATCCATTGTTGCCACTGGTCGATGGTGGCGGCACGTGTGCCAGGTGCGTTGAGGATCGATCCCACCTTGTATTTGGAGATCAGGGTGTCGAGCATCATCTCGTTGATTTTCCAGACGGGTTTGGCGGTTCCCTGTTGTTCCATTTTCCCCATCAGGTCGAGGTTGAGTTCCAGCATCTGTCCTACTTTCTCGTCCAAGGACATTTTCGAGAGGGTCTTCTCGATTTTGGCTTCCAATGCTTCATCACTTGGGATAGCCGGCTTTTGTGCGAAGGCGCCGATTGCCACCATGAAGAGGCATGCTGTCAATAGTTGTTTTCTCATGTCTGTAAGTGTTGTTATGATGTTTTTGTCTTTTATGTCGGGTGCTATTATGATGGCTTGTCTTTTTGTTCTCTGCCATTTATGATGGCTTGTCTTTCAGGTGGGGTGTTGTTAGTCGAGGTTGAGTAGCCATGATATAGCGATATATGTGCCGATATGTGCAGATTTGCAAAACACGTGCAAATATAGATAAAAAAACAATAACATCCAATAATAACCTTCTGTTGAGATAGAGAATTCTTTTTCAGATTCGTTCTTCTGATACCTCAAACTGAAAGTGAGCAGATCTACTCCTAATGTTAACACCTCCTCCGGTATAGATTGATTCCTTCCCCATTTTACCGAAAGTTCGCTCTGAACGAGTTCTGATCGTATTCAGAAGAATTCCACGTTTCCATGTTTTCCATAAACTATTTTCTTGGATCGTTTTCTATTTAGAGAATGATAGATATTGTTTTCTTGACTGTCTGGTGCCATAATGATGCTGATGTCACAGCATTTTTGTGGAATCATACTTTTAATTCTTTCTTTGTGTATGTCTGCATTCTGTGATGTTCTGCAATGTCTGACATACAGATTCTCATGCAGTTGAAAGAATCCATCTTTGAGAATCGCATTATGGAATATCCTTTTTGCTTTACGCCCCACTTGATTGTATCTTGTGAAACTGGTGACTACAAAAATCCACATACCCAAAACTATTTAAAAACAGGAAAAACGATGACTTTACCATGTCCCTCATAGATCCCGGCCAGAGTAGAAGCCGACATAGCCATTGAGTTTGCAGGAATGTCTTGATAGAATAATTCAAGTAGTTGTTTCTTTGATTCTCGACAGATATCAAAAATACCTGCTTCCATCAATATTTTAACTTTATAGTCGATATAAGGTCTGTAAGGCTCCATTAAGTCGTCCGCCAAAGGGAAAGCGTTGTAGCGGTTATGATGGAATAATCCGACCGTAGGGAGTAGTCCGGCATTCATGATGTGTCTTGCAATCATGGATCGGAGAAGTGAATAACCATAATTCAATAATGCGTTGGGTGCTTTCCCATATCTGTCGCGTACGAATTCCTTCCCCATCAGTTTCGGCCAATATACTTTAGCGGCAACTCCCTCCCTGTTGGTTGAATCTCCACTTTTTACATTTTTGTAGTAAATATCCAGCAATGATTTTCCAACACCCATCTTTTCAAGTAAAAGGGATTGGTTCTGTATTTAAGACTCAATGATTTGTTTCCAAATATATTTGTTGACAGGTTTGGATGCGGCTAGTTGACATCTGAACCGTTCAGCCTGAATGGAATTTGATTCCATGTCCATCAGCATGGATACTGGCATATGTTTCTCGTCGCAAAACACCACTCCGATGTTTAGTTTCGACAATTGTGTGATGAGAGGTATAGTAATTCTGACCGAATGATGGTCAATCATGATGAATTGGATATCTTCCAACGAACGAAGTGTCATTTCCCCAGACTCTCTGTTGGTAATGGCGATCATACCACCCTTTAGAGAGAGTTCCATAGGTGATTCAAAAACTAAAGTCTGTTTGGCCATTTTTAAGGCCAAGTTAATAAAAAAAAGGTAGAAATCTTATTTTAGCGAAAAAATCTATTAATTTTTTCCATTGTTTAATCATTATATCTATCTTTGCATCATAATGTTACAGTTTAAAGGCTGTAAAAGCATTAAAAGTATATGTGTTTACAACATATAGTTAAAAGGACATTATTTTCAGTTATCTAAAATAAGTTTGTAGAGAGGAATTCCCAACAATGGTGTTAGATATCCGCAGAAACCGAAATAAACGATGGCATACATCCATCCTGCCATTGAATCCATTTTTGGACCAAAAAAAGGTTTTAGAATGAGGGCCAATATAATATTTATCAGAAACATAACCTTTCCCTTTCTTTATTTTCACCACAAATATAGTCAATTATTTGAAAAAAGTCAAGGGGGAAATCCCTATTTGTAATGGGGGAAATTCCTTTATCTGTGTTGAGTTTTAAGATTTGAGTTTTGAGATTTGAGTTTTGAGATTTTTAGGACGGGTGTTATTTTGTGCTGAGGGAGTTTTCGAGTTGCTGCTTGATTTGGGAGCGTACTTCGTCGTTGAATCCTGCGCGGAGTTCCGGGAAGGTTTCGTGCTGTAAAAGCATTAAAAGTATATGTGTTTACAACTCTCGGCTTGACGTAGATGGAATCGTGTATGCTGTAAAAGCATTAAAAGTATATGTGTTTACAACAAAAGGACAGGTTAGTCTTTTGTCATCCACCAATAGAGCAATCCTGAAATTGGTGTAAAGAAGGTACCAACAAGTAAGAAGAATTTCCACTCATGATGGTCATCCGCAGGGTAGAGAACCAATGCCAAAACGAGACTGATGATGAATGATAACAATATCATAACTTTGCCCTTTCTTTCTTTATTTCTCACCACAAATATAGGCATTTTTTTGAAAAAAGTCAAGGGGGAAATCCCTATTAGTGATGGGGGAAATTCCTGCTGTAAAAGCATTAAAAGTATATGTGTTTACAACCCGATCTGCTCAGTGTTTTCCTTGATTTTTTTGCTAACCTGGTTGTAGTTTTCCCTGAGGTCTTTGTAGTGCTGGGAATCTTTCTTTCCCTGCGCCTCGAGTTTGATCATCTGGTCGAGCCGTCGTTTGTTCTCAGACCTGAGTGATGCGGATGCTTTCTCGAGTTTTCGGATTTCCTGCTGCGCCTTTGCAGACTCCACATCGACGATGTATTTGATCTCGTCTTCGGATATGTGTTTGGAGTTTGCCATAGAAAAACCGCTAATTTTGTTTGGTACAAAATTAGCGGTTGGTATATGTAGTTAAAAGGACAGGTCAGTCTTTTGTAAGCCACCAGTAGATTAGTGCGCCGATGGGTGAAGAAACGGTACCGAAAAATACGAACCACTTCCACTCATGCTTGTCATAGGCAGGGTAGAGAACCAGTGCCAAAAAGAAACTGATGATGAATGATAACAATATCATAACTTTGCCCTTTCTTTCTTTATTTATTTCTCACCACAAATATAGTCAATTTTTAGAAAAAAGTCAAGGGGGAAATCCCTATTTGTGATGGGGAAAACATCTATTTGTCATTGATGTGGGATTTAGTTCTTCTATTATTTTGAGTTAGGGCTGTAAAAGCATTAAAAGTATATGTGTTTACAACGTTGCGTCAGTTTTTTCCGTATGCAGCGGTTCCACCGCTGCCCCTACGACAAAAGTGCCACAACAAACCACAGCAGCAAGACGATGAAGCCCAGCGGCACCCACAGCCCTGTCTCCAATAGCACCACAATCAGCACAAACAAGCCAACCATGATTGGCAACTTGATTTTCCACGGCTGCCGCCATAGCCATTCATCAGGTGTTTCGCCACTGCGGAAAGAAGGCCTACGCCCGTTCTTCCTCCGTTGCTTGTCGGCCTCGCGCATTCCGCGCTTCACCGCCCTGTACCACCTTCGGTTTGAAACATACTTTCCCATGATGCCTTATGTTTAACAATACATTTTCTTACTATTTTCTTATTCATTTTCTTACCATTTCGAGCGAAGCGACCACCACGCCATCACCCTTTCGGTAATCTCACCCTGCAAAGATAACAAATCCCATCCATACTACGGTTGTTTCGCGGTAATTTTCTAATCTTTTCATCTTAATCTTTCATCTTAATCTTTCATCTTTAAGCTGTAAAAGCATTAAAAGTATATGTGTTTACAACAAAAAACACCTAACCTAACTTTTATTAACTCCCGCCGGAATTACCTAACATTTCGTAACATTATACAAAGAAAGCGGCCATTTGACCGCTCTCGTAGTTCCTCTTTATTCCAACTTATGATAATGAATCAAAACACAGTAACCATTAACTATACGTATTCAACAATCACCTTATCCTCAGACAGATGCTCTCCTTCTGAAAAAGTCACTCTCAATTCTTTTCCTGATTCTATAGCAGTTCTAAGATGTTCCGCAAATTTCGCCTCACTGGGGAATGCCCAAATCTTTAATGCTGACCACATTGTATCACGGCCAAGTTCGCCATTTTTGGCGAGCCTAATAAGGTCAGCATCTTTTATTAAAGAAAGACTTTCGACCTTAAAACGCTTCAAAATATTATTTTTCTTAATCATTGTGTATGTCTTTACTTATTACTTCATTACCTTTCAAAAATAGAACGTTGTGGATGGTTGTTTATTGCCATCCCGTTAATCTTCTACGAACTGACTACAACTGTCCTGGCCACTTACATCATGGTTATGTAGGGAACAGTAGTAGTGATGCCATCCACATGGCTGTAAAAGCATTAAAAGTATATGTGTTTACAACAAAGGAGGCGTATGACTTCCTGATCGACGGGATGGAAAACCTGCCAGACACAGACCCCGTGCAGCCAACAATGGCCGAACAGATGAAAGACATGGCCAGCGGCGTGGTGGGGTGGATAGGACAAAACCAGGGCACTCTGGTGGATACGTTCAACACCGTGCGCGGGCTGTTCAACAGAGCGGCAGCCACGGCAGAGGAAACCGAGGAAGTGGTCATCGACGAATAAAAAAGCAAAGGAACTATGAGACTGTCAAGGATCGCATCATGATCCTCAACCGCTCGAGCTGTAAAAGCATTAAAAGTATATGTGTTTACAACTCTATGGCCAATTAAATTATTCCTATTTTTATTTGGAAGTTATAAACTATTATTCTATATTTGCGGCATGGAAACCGTGTTTGACCATAATATCACCGACAAGGAATGGCAGGACATATGCGGTCTTGACAAGGAGCTTTACCTCAAGGTTGTCGACCATGAGTCGGCTTGTCTGGGGTTGGCTTTTCTTTACCATAAACGAGGGAATCGTAAAATGGTTGACAAATACCTTGAAGGACTGCCTCCACTTGTTGTTAATGACTTTTGGAGAACCGTCACACACCCTTGAGCTGTAAAAGCATTAAAAGTATATGTGTTTACAACTGAATAAGAAAGAAAGGGAAAGGTTATGTTTGTAATGATAAATTTTATAATAGCCGTCATCCTCTATCCTTTTTTTGGTCCAAGACTCAAGACAGGATGGGTGGATGCCATCGTATATTTCTGTGTCTGCGGATATCTAACACCATTGTTGGGAATTCCTCTCTACAAATTTATTATAGATAACTGAAAATAATGTCCTTTTAACTATATACGCCAATCGCTAATTTTGTGCAAAAAAATTAGCGGTTTTTCTATGGCAAACTCCAAACACATATCCGAAGACGAAATCAAGTACATCGTAGACGTAGAATCGGCTGTAAAAGCATTAAAAGTATATGTGTTTACAACAATGCGAGAAATAGTATCTTTTTCTCTACTTTTTTATTAATTTTGCAGGAAATAAGGGTAATGTGATTTATGAACACTATCCCATCATGGGAATCCGTTGTTACCTATAGTGCCTTTGGCCATATCAAGAACAAACACGAAAAATACCATATATAAACAAAATAGCTATGAAAAAAGTATTTATATTCCTTGCGTTGGCGTTGGTGGCATTCACGAGCAATGCACAGTCAACCCTTGAAGGTGATATGAATCATGACGGCATATTAGACGTCACTGACATCATGATTATCGTCACCAAAATTCTTTCCGGTGAAAACACATCTGTTGAGCCACAAAGCTATCTCACCTGTCCCGACGATCATCACCCGCATCTCATTGACCTTGGTCTGCCCTCTGGCACGAAGTGGGCCTGCTGCAACGTGGGAGCAACTAAGCCCGAAGAATTCGGTGGCTACTACGCCTGGGGCGAGACTGAGGAAAAATCGACTTACAGTTGGAGCACTTACATCCATTGCGACGGCTCAGAGAAAACCTGCCACGACCTCGGCAACAATATCGCAGGCACGCAGTACGACGTTGCCCATGTGAAATGGGGCGGCTCGTGGGTGATGCCGACATACGACCAAATCAAGGAATTGGAAGATAATTGTACCTATTTATGGACTACAGAGAATGGGGTCAAAGGTGGAAAGTTCACCAGTAAGAATAATGGTGCAAGCATCTTTTTACCTGCTGCCGGGTATCGTAACGACTCCAACCTTTACATTGCCGGCTCGTGCGGCTACTACTGGTCGTCCGCGCAGAGCCCGTCGGACTCGGACATCGCCTACTGCCTCTACTTCTACTCGGGCAGGGCGCGCACGAACTACTGCGACTGCGGCTACGGTCGGAGTGTTCGCCCGGTTGTCAGAAAATAATGCATCCTTTCCCAGTTCCCACTTACACCCGTTCTGCGGGAGCAGCCACGGCTATAGAACGTTATTCTATTCAAGTCTGTCTATACTCATTTTATAATGGCTTTCCTTCCACCGATGATGTAAATGCCCTTCTTCAATTGGGAAGATAGGTTCGTGCCGACCTTGCGGCCCTGCAGGTCGTAGATTACGCCATTGGCCTGTTTCTGCTCAGTGACCTTGACTATGCCCATCTCCCAGTCGCTTTGCAGATACACGGGGTCTGTGTTCTCGCCATACTTCAAGAACGACAGGATGGTGTTGTCCGAGGGCGGCTCATTCGATAGTGGTGCTTGGGCAGCCTCACTTCCCCCCGTTGACGCCGGGGTCGTTCTGGTAGCCGAAAACGCCATAGCGGGAATTCAGGCACCCCACGCCCTCGAGCAGCAGCAGGCCGTTGCTCAGGTGGAATAGCTTCCGGCTGATGCCGTCGCGTGTGGTCATCTCCGAGATTCCCTCCACCGTCACCTCGCCACGGCAGGGGTAGCGGTCGCCCACATTCAGAGAGAAGTCGTAGAGCACCACATCGAGAGGGTAATATGCCAACTCGGTGAAGACATCATCCATATCTATTCCAGGGAAAGCCTTCGACATATATTCCATATATGAGGTTTTCTCTGCCAGTACCTGCCCCGGGTCGCCATTCCTGAGCAGAAGCTTGCTTTCCTCCTCTTCCTCTATGCTGATTGTCGTGTAGGGGAAGAACCAAGGCGAGGGAATCTCCATGCCGGTCTTCATGGCGTGGCCTTCCACCGGCTCGCCCCATTCGCCTTTCACCTCGTCCCACAACTTCTTGGTGTAGGTCCACTCTGGCTTGAAGGTGAGCATCATCTTCTCTGGGTCTTGTCCCGTGAAGATGTATGCGTCGCAGAGCACCTCGTCGCCGAGGCTGATATCCGTCATCATGTAGTAGTTGCCCCCAAACCCAGGCACAGGTATGTGTGATTCTGGCCCCGTGCTGCCACCGATGCCCTCGATCCAGCTACTATAGTTGTCCTCCAAGGGTCTCCATTCAATGCCGTCATAGTATTCTGTTACCTTGTAAGTTACTCGGCGCATTTCATGGCCGCGTGCGGTGACTACATCCTTGCCCGTCACCACTATCCGCGCCCAGTCAAGTTCCATTTCCATGGTATCTCCCACTGAGACCCCGAAGTCGTAAGCCAAGGAGAAATCCTGACGATTGTAATATTTCACATACACCTTGTCTCCCTCCTGTCGGAACACGCTCGTGCAGGAGAAAGTGCCGTCTCCGTTCACATAACCGAATTTCCGGCATTCCATGCCGTTGACGATGGTGTCGCCCCTCATGCCCATACGTTGCGTGTTGCCATTGGGGAAGCGGATGAAACCCCATGTCTTTCCATCAGCCAAGATGTCGCTGTAGATATCCTGTGCGGGAAGCAGGTTGGGTATCAATGCCAATAAGAGTAATAGTTTTTTCATTGTCTGATAGTTTTGAATTTCACCCTAAATTCCGCAGCACTTTAGTTAAAAATTTTTTATAAGTTCCTGAGCAACAAAAAGTTGCTCAGGATTTTTCCATGTCAGATTTTTCACTTATCTTAGTGCTGCAATTCAAGACAAGCAAAATCATCACATGGCATGGCAAATATAAGCATTTAAATCTCAGAAAATCACTTCTTTCGGTGGAATTTTTCACGTGATGGAGAAATTTGATAAGAATCAAGAATCAAAGTTACTATGTTTGCAAGTGCTAACACCCCGCCTTTTGGCGACAACATTCAAATAAGGCGGGATTATACTGCAAAACATCGCCGAATTGTGGGATGTTCCGCCTGCGGCGGAAAGGTTTTCTTAGCGGACGAGCCCTTCTGAATGCAGTGAGCCGTCCTTGGGTAGAACGGCTCTTTCGTCCACAGCTTTCAGCGTGGGCACAGCCATGTTGCTGGCGGGTTGCTCCTCAGCAGAGCCCGTTTCCTCGTCCGGCTGCGGTGCAAAATTACGAAAATAAAGGCAAAGGAGGAGTTGTTGGGAGGACAAATGCCTGAAAAAAGTTGGTACGATAATAATGGATTGTATTTTTGTAAGTGCAAGT
>JAEEGL013699215.1_pt1 | contig 13949 bp, 17 predicted proteins | sample 9134231 | NCBI WGS metagenome assembly JAEEGL01 (sample SAMN16246548, study PRJNA631951) | gut metagenome | biome: gut microbiome; feature: rumen; material: fiber-attached | host: Bos | place: Iran: Karaj | collected 2018-10
CGACGGTTTTTCCGTCGCCCGTTGTTTTTTTGCTTTGAGATCAGAGTTGGTTGAAATCGAAACTCGCCCAGCCGTCCTCGGCAAGCGTGCCGCCGGAGGTGATCAGAAGATCGCGGTCGAGCAAAACGATCTTGATCTCTGCCGCTTCAAAGGTCTTCTTTTCGTTTTTCATCGCTTTCTTTCCTTTCTCTTTCGGTCAAAGGTTACTGCAAGCCGCCGACGAAGACGCCGATATTCCGGATATCGTAGGTCACGATCGCGGCGGAGTAGCCGATGATCATCATACGGACCTTGCTCGTCGGATAGGACGAGTAGTTCAGGTTGGCAAGATCGACCGTGTGAACGAGGTGATCGTTGACGTACATCTTGATCGACTGAAGCGTATGCGTCGAGCCCGACGTCGTGACCGTCACGTCGCAGCGGACCGAATACCAGGTATCGTAGTCGAGCGTGACGTCAAAGGTGGGCGTGCCGGTCTCTTTTCCGAACGCGCGCATCTTGATTTTTCCGTCGATCTCCCGGAAACGGAAACCGTATCCCTGATCTTGCGAACCGCTGGCGCTCCCGCTGAACGAGTAGTAGAACCAGAACAGGTCGTTGTTGTCGGTCGGCGTCGCGCCCGAGGCGATCCGGATATCGTTCTTGAACGAAATGACGTTGGTTTTTCCGTCGGTGTAGGTCGGATTTCCGTTCGTGTAATTCAGCCAGTATTTCTTTCCGGTGTTGGTCATCGTGGTACGGACGCAGTCGTTTACGCTGTCCCCGTCGCTGTCGTACGCCGCCTTCGTGATCGTATCGGAATTGTCCTGAATACTGAACTTCCCGATCGTCGGCGTTTCCTCGAACAGGCTCGTATTCACGTTGGTCGTGAACGAATACCCGCAATCGACGCAGGTGTAAGTCGCGACGTTGTCGGATACCGCCATCGAGAAGTCGTGCCCGAGCGCTTCACAGACGGAAAGACGCCGTGCCTCGGTGTAGACCGGGTCTTCCCCTTCCGCCTTGACAAATCCGACGACGTAGACGTTCTGACCGAAACTTGCCTTGGGGATCCCCGCCAGTTTGACCGCCGCCCACCACAGACCTTCTCCGGCTGCCTGCGGTTCCCCGGCGGCTTCGATCGAGCCGTAGACCGTCGTGGTCTCGTAGACGCCGCACCCTGTTTCGCCGATCGTGGGCGTCGCGTCGCTCTTCGAGAACACGAAGCCGACCTTCTCGTACTCGAGCGAATCGATCTTGAAGAGGAAGCGCAGATCGGTTGAATCGTCGTCGTGCGTCGCGCCCGCGAGCGTCTGGTAACTGAAGTCCGTGATCGCCGCGGGATCGGCAGCCGACACCGCGACGGGCAGGACGACCGTCACGCCGACGATCATCGCGAAAAGAAGAAGGATCGCGATCGCTTTCCGTGCAGTCTTGCGTTTGTTCATACCATGTCTCCTTTGCATAAAAATTCGTTTTCCCGTGAAGCCTGCGTACGCCCCCGGATCCGTCCCGCTTGCCGTCTTTTGCCGTGAAATTGCTCTGTATTGACTTTTGTGTGACAAATCCGGGAAACCTGTGCGACTTTGCTTCATTTATATTTATACCAAACTTGATAGGTTTTTTCAATGCAGTAGATTGCCAAACGCTTGCTTTGGATTATCCTTTGTCCCCTGTAGTCGGGGCGGGGTGGCAGGTGCGAGAGGGTAAAGAAACGCAAAAAAGCCGCCGGGCAAACGCCCGGCGGCTGTCTTTCAGGTTTTATTCGGGAATTCCCGGTTTTACCGGGCGGCGCGGATCAGGTCGAGCAGTTCCTTCGACTTCTCGTAAACGCCATGCTCTTCAAAGAAATCGTATCCGGCGACCGGCGCGCCCCGCTCGGTCAGCAGTTTCACGATCGCAAGGCGCTTCGGATCAACGTAGAAGCGCAGGATCTTTTTCCCGATGATCTTCCGTTTCCGCTTCGGTATCCCGCCGATCGCGTTCTTGATCTGCCGGTACAGGTCGTCAAAGAACGGCTGGTAAAGCAAAGACAGGCCGCAGTCCATCATCTTTCGGTACCGGATCAACCCGAGATCAAGGAAGCCGACCCTGCCCACCGAAAACGCGTACCATACCTCGTTGAAATCGGTGCCGGCAGGCGCGTACACCCGCACGTTTGACTCCAGCCGCGTCTCGTAGCGGCGACCGATCAGGGCGGCGACGGGATACGAAACGAACCCCGCCGGGGCAGCGTCGACGGTGTCGGAGATGAACGCCCGCTTGATCCGCTCGCCGCGCTTAACGCGTCCTTCCCGGTACGCGGTCAACTCTTCGATCTCTTCGGGTTCGAGCCGCTTCTCTTCGGCAAACGCCGCGATATACCGGGCGGCTTCGTCTTCCTTAAGCAGATCGCAGTAGCGTTTGACCGTCTTGATCCGCTCGTCCCCGTCCGTCTCGGCGATCTTGGCAAGCAAATTCGCCTTGATCTCTTCCCGCCACTCGGTTTCAAGTTCGCGGGGGATCTTCAGCCCGATGTCACATGCAGCAAAACTGCTGCCGTCGCAGAGGAAAAAGAGGTATTTGGTCTCCTCAAGCGACGGTTCGTCCGCTTTTGCTCTCCCAAAGGCGATCAACGCCTTTGCACTCTTCGCTTCCCTTTCGCTCTCGGATTGATAATATCCCGTCACCGTCGTGCGGATCCTGTCGTCTTCGACTTTACGGTACTCGCGGATCAAAAGGTTTTCGGGAACGTGGTCCTCCCGCTCGACGTATCCTTTCCATACGATACTGTCCGCCGTGTCGATCTCGATCTTCTCATCCGTGATCTCGATTTTGCCGGGACGGCGGACGACGCACTCGTTATCGGCTCCGAGCAGGAACCTGATCTCGTCGTCTTCGACCGTGACGCGCTTCAAGGTATGTGCGCGCGCATCATCCTCGTTGTAAAAATAAAAAACAAAACACTCTGACATCGTGGTCCCTTTCCGTGATCGTTGGTTCCGGCAGTCCGGCCGCCTTCAGTGCAGCCGGCTCTGGAAAGCCACGGCTTTCCCGAGTATCTGGATGCGGTCGAGTTCCGCCCCTATGTAAACCAGCGGTTCATACCGGGGGTTTTCGGGCGTGAGAATCAATTTCTGCTTATCGGGGTAGTAGTACACCCGCTTCAGGGTGGCTTCCCCCTCGACCGCGACGGCGGCGATCTCGCCGTTGTCGACCGACTCCTGCTTTTTCACCAGCACCAGATCCCCGTCCATGATCCGCGCGCCGATCATACTGTCCCCGCAAGCGCGAAGACAAAAGTCGACGTCCAGTTTCTCGTCGACGGCAAGGTAGGTGCCGTATTCCTCTTCGGCGTAGATGGGCGTGCCGCAGGCAATCTTGCCGAGCATCGGTACCCGCCGCACCCGGATCGGGAAGAGTTTGCCTTCCGCGTCGGGGCTTGCTTCCCACCCGACCAGCGCCGCCGGCGTCGTGCCGAGCGCCGCCGCGAGCCGCTCGATCTTCTCCTGCGGGATGTTCGCGATCTGCCCGCTTTCGTAGCGTTGGATGGTCTGCTTGCTCGTGCCGACTTCCGCCGCCACGTCCTCAAGCGTCAGTTTCAGCGCCTTGCGCCGCGCTTTGATGTTTTGTCCGAGTCCCATTTTGTCGATCCGCCCCCTTTTCGTTCGGTTTTCTATCCTATTCTACCACAAAAGCACGCAGTATGCAACCCCTTTTGCGAAAAAAGTCGCGCGTCGGGTGACTTTTTATAAAAGAGAACCCGCCGGGCGGGATCCCGGCGGGAGAAGCGAGGAAACCGGGCGTGCGTTCCGACCGTCCGGCGGGGGCGGTGCGGTCGCCCGGGAGGGTTAACGTGAAAGGAGTTTTTCAAGGGCGGCGAGCCGCGCCGCAACGGTCAGGATCGAAGCGGCGGTCGCCAGATCCCCGACCGGGCAGCAGGTGGGCGCCAGGCGGAGATTGCGGTCGCGGGGATCCTTGCCGTAGGGGAAGGTCGCGCCCGCGGGGGTCAGCGTCACGCCCGCCTCTTTGGCGAGTTCGTAGGTGCGCTTGGCGCAACCGTCGGACAGATCCAGGCTGACGAAGTACCCGCCGTTCGGGTGCGTCCATTCGGCGATCCCGAGCCCGCCGAGGTCGCGTTCGAGCGTCTCTTCGAGCACGCGGAACTTTCCTTCGAGCAGGGCTTTGTGACGCGCCATCTGGTTTTTCACGCCCGCGGCGTCCTTTAAGTACTTCAGATGACGGAGTTGGTTCAGTTTGTCGTAGCCGATGGTCTCGACGGCGATATACTTCTTCGCCGCCTCGACGTTGGCGGGACTTGCCGCCATGGCGGAAACGCCCGCGCCCGGGAAGGTGATCTTGGACGTGGAACTGAAGCAGATGAAGCGATCCTCGGTGCCGTACTCTTTTGCGAGGTCGAAGATGTTCGCCAACTCGTCGCCCTCGTCCGAAAGATCGTGGACGGCGTAGGCGTTGTCCCACATCACGGTAAAGTCGGGCGCCCCGGTCTTCATGGAAGCGAGGCGGCGGCAGGTATCGACCGAGTAGGTGATCCCGGTGGGGTTTGCGTACTTCGGCACGCACCAGATACCCTTGACGGTGGGATCGAGCGCCAGTTTCTCGACCTGATCCATATCCGGTCCCGTCGGCGTCATATCGACCGGGATCAACTCAAAGCCCATCTTTTCGGTGATGGCGAAGTGGCGGTCGTAGCCCGGCGCGGGGCAGAGCCACTTGCGGGCGGGTTCGGTCGACCAGGGGGCGGGCGAATTCGCCAGTCCGAAGAGCATCGCGCGGGAGACGGTCCCGTACATCAGCGCGAGACTGGAGTTCCCGCCGACGATCACCTGCTCCGCAGGAACGCCGAGCAACTCGCCGAAGAAACGACGCATAGAGGGGAGCCCCCAAGGACAGCCGTAGTTACGGCAATCAAAGCCGTCGGCGATCCATTCCCCGGGCGCGAGTTCCATATTCAACAGATCCGTCGACAGATCGAGTTGATCCGCCGCGGGTTTGCCGCGCGAAAGATCGAGTTTCAGTCCCTTGGCGCAATACGCCTCGAACTCTTTGGTCAGGCGTTCGCGCTCCCGGAGCAGTCCGGCGCGGTCGGTTTGGTCGTAACGCATTCGGTTTCTCCCGTGATTTTGCATTTTCCGTTCCGGTTTCTTGCAGAATGAACGGTTAGACTTTCTGTATTATACTATCTTTTGCAAGATTTTGCAACCGTTTTTGCAAAAATTAAGGTTCGCGGCGGCGTTTTTCTCCGTTTTGCGTAAAAAAGCGCCGCTCTCGCCCCGCGTTTCGGTCAATTCGCCCTGTTTTCCCGCCCGCAAAAGAAAAAAAACGCCCCGAGACTTGCAAAGCGGGTGGCGCCGTGCTATAATAGAAATGAAAAAATCTTCACGATAAGAGGTGCCGTATGCGGTATTTGAGCCGGGAGACCATGAACGCCGTGATCGCGTTCGTCGACCGCTACCACGAGGAGAACGGCTACACCCCGACCATCTCCGAGATCGCCTCGGGACTGTCGCTTGCCGTCGGGACGGTGCACAAGTATCTGCACCGCATGGCGGAGAGCGGCATGATCGAACTGAACGGTCGGCATATCGAGACGCCGACGGTCGCGTCCCGCCGAGGACGGTCGGCGCCGGTCGCGGGCGAGATCGCCTGCGGCGCCCCGGTCTGGGTGGACGAGACGCGGGACGAGTCGGTCCCCCTGCCCGTCGGTTTTTCGGGGAGCGGCGAATACTTCTGGCTACGCGCCAGAGGACGGTCGATGGAAAACGCCGGGATCGACGACGGGGACCTGGTGCTGATCCGCCGGCAGCCGACCGCCGAGCCCGGCGAGACCGTCGCCGCCCTGATCGAGAACGAGGCGACCCTAAAGATCTTTCTGCCCGATCCCAAACGCCGGAAAATTGTGCTCCGCGCCGCAAACGACGACAAAACGGCGTACCCCGACCAGGTCTACGACGCGATCCTGATCCGCGGCGTCGCCGTCTCGGTCTTAAAACCCCTCTGAAACACGCCCCGAAAACCGAACCCCCTCTGCAATTCTTGCAGAGGGGGTTTTCTTCTCCGTTCGGGCAAAACGCCGTCAGGGTACGATGCAGTCGAAGCGCACCGCGCTGCCGTCAAGCGAGTAGGACGGCTTTACCCCGGCAAGGAACGGACCCTTCGCCGGGCGCTTGATCACGATCCGCCTCGGACGGGCGGCGAGCGCCGCGTCGAGCAGGGCGCGCTCGTCTTCGCACGGCTTTTCAAGCAGATGGATCAACTGGAACTTCTTTTTGACCAGCGCCGTTTTCTTGCGCTCGGGGAACATCGGATCGAGCAGCACGACGTCGGGGGAAAGCGTCGGCAGGACCGGGATGCTGTCCTCGGGGCGGAGCGTCAGGCGCGAGGCGATCGGGGCGGTCTCGGGATCGGCTTTTGCCCGCTCGAGCGCGTCGCGAAGCAGGGCGGCGATCACGGGGTCGCGCTCAAAGAGCAGAACGCGGCAGCCCGCCGCCGCGAGCAGAAACGCGTCCTCCCCGAGCCCGGCAGTCGCGTCGACCACCAGCGGTTCGGCGATCCCCTTGATCTTCACGGCGCGCACCAGATGCTCGCTTGCGAGATTCCCGCGCCTGATCCGGGGCAGAAGGCGGGTAAAGTCGCCGCGGACGGCGTTCTTCCCGTCCGAGAGCGTCAGCCCTTCGGCTGTCTCGATCAGTTTCGCTTCCCCGGTCATCTTCCCGCTCCTTCCTTTTTTTCTTTGATTATAGCACGGATCGTCCCGCTTTGCAAGGAGCGCCGGTATAGTTTCCGGTTTACCCGGGCATACTGCAAAAAAACGAAAGGGGAAAGACCATGCAGGAAAACGATACCGTCCGCCTGCTCCGCGAATGTGACGCGGGGATCAAAATGGGGGTGGACTCGATCAACGAGGTGATCGACAAGGTGAAGGGGGACGCGCTGCGCGAAACGCTGATCCGCTGCCGCGAGGAGCACCAGACGCTTGGCGACGAGGTGCGCGCACTGCTCGACGAATGCCGCGACGGGGGCAAGAACCCGAACCCGGTCGCCAAGTCTATGTCGTGGATCAAGACCAACGTCGAGATCGCGATGGACCGCTCGGACGAGACCATCGCGTCGTTAATGACCGACGGGTGCAACATGGGCGTCAAGTCGCTCTCGCGCTATCTCAACCAGTACCCCGCGGCGGACGAGAAGTCGCGCTCGCTTGCCGAGCGGTTGATCGCCCTCGAAGCCGATACCGCCGTCTCGATGCGCGCCGAACTTTAAAAAAAGATCCCCCGGCGGATTTTTGCCGGGGGGTTCTTTCTGTTTTTGGGGAATCATCACTCGAGGTCGGGATTCTCGGGCTCCTCTTTTTCGCGCGCGATCTCGGCGGGCGTCTCCCCTTCGGGGATATCGTCGCCGTCGTCCTCTTCCCCGTCGGTCTCGTTGGCGTCCTCTTCGGTCGCCTCGGGCTCGGCGTTCTTCACCGGGCTCTTCCGGAACAATACGTACAGGATCACCGCCACGCCGACGACCAAGAGCAAAATCGAACCGACGATCTGCAATACTTCTTCCATCTTATCTCCTTCCCGGGCGCCGTCGCCCGTTCACGCGATTTGGTTTCCGAAAAGAGTATAGCACAACGCGCCCGAAAAATCAAGGCGAAAGCCGCTCCGGGCGACATTTTTTCCCCCGCGCCGCACGACGCGGGCGCGCCGATCGTCCGCCCTCGCAATTTTTTTTGCGAAAACACTTGCAATTCTTTTCCGACTGTGTTATAATAGGCTTCGCCGATTTATAGGTTTTTGAAAAAAAGATCAGATAGATCCGTCCGATCGTGCGTGTTTTATGGAGGTGAAAATCATGGCTCAGTGCGAATTTTGCGATAAGAAGATCGCGTTCGGGAACGCCGTTTCCCACTCGAATCGCAAGACCAACAGAACCTGGAAGGCAAATATCCGTAAGGTTCGGGCTATCGTTAACGGGACTCACAAGACCGTTTACGTCTGCTCCCGTTGCCTTCGTTCCGGCAAAGTCACCCGTGCGTGATTTTCCGTCGGTAGTATAAGGGGCTCCGCTGACGGCGGGGCCCCTTATTCCGTTCCGGGCGTTTTTCGTCCGGCGCGGCGGTACCGACGGCTCGCGATCGCCGCGAAGAACAGCCCGAACAGGACCCCCGTCGCCCCCGCGATCTTCCACCCGGCGTAAAAGGCGAAGAAGGCGAGCAGCGGGTGGATCCCGAGCCCCCTGCCGACAAGGCGAGGCGTCAGGATCTGCCGCACGGCGAAGATCAGAAGCGAAAGAAACAGGATACACGCCCCAAACGCACCTTTCCCCGTCACGATCGCGACGATCCCCCACGGGATAAGGATCCCGCCCGCCCCGAGCACGGGCAACAGATCGAACAGAGCGATCAGGAGCGACCAGAGCAGCGCGCAGGGCACGCCGAGCAGCGACAACCCGCCGAGAAGGATCAGAAACGTCAGGCAGAAGAGGATCCCGTAGGCGTAAACGACGGTCCCCGCGCCGCGCGCCACCCCGCGCCCGAGCGCCTCGGCTTTTTGCCGCCACGCCGGCGGAAGCCACCGGTTTTTCAGGCGGGCGAACAGGTCGGGATCGGCGGCAAACCAGACCGCCGCGAAAACCGAAACGAACAGGGCGAAAAGAAACGAGGGGATCCGCGCAAGGATCCCGCCGACAAGCCGCGTCAGAAACGAAAGTAGCGCGGAAAGCGCGTTCTGCACGGGGGAAGCGAGATCAAGTTCCGGCAGCGGCGTCCCGCCCGGGATACGCGAGAGAAAAAACGACGAGACCGACCCGACCGCGCGGGCGATCTTCTCCGGCAGTCCCGGATCCGAGAGCACGCCCGAGAGGATCTCGCCGCACTCGAAAAAGAGTTGGCGGACGAGAAGATACGCCCCGCCGCCGACAAGAAGAAACAGCAGAAGCGTCAAACCTACCGACCACGCCCGGAGCGGCAGCCGCGTTTTCGTAGCCAGGAAGTGCGCGGGCGAAAGCGCGAGCCGCGCCGCGAAAAACGCGAACGCGAAGGGAAGCGTCGCCGAGAGCAGCCGCGCCCCGAAAAAGTGCAGCACAAGTAAAAGCGACGCGGCAGCGAGGGCGATCGCCGCCGCCCGCGTATAGCGTTTGATGATCCCGTCCGGCATCGCCCGTCTCCTTTCCCTGCGTTACAGTCAGTATATCCCGCCGCCGCCCGCCGTATGAAAGACGCGAGCGGGGCGATAAAAAGAAAAGGAAGAAAACCATGGTCACGATCACAATGGAAAACGGAAAGCAGATCAAGATCGAACTCCTTCCCGAATACGCGCCGAAGACCGTTCAGAACTTCGAGAAACTCGTGAAAGCGGGCTTCTACGACGGTTTGACCTTCCACCGGATCATTCCCGGCTTCATGATCCAGGGCGGCGACCCGTCGGGCAACGGCACGGGCGGCTCCAAAGAGAAGATCCCGGGCGAGTTCGCGCAGAACGGGTTCCCGCAGAACACCCTGAAACACAAGCGCGGCGTGATCTCGATGGCGCGCGCCTACGATCCGAACTCCGCGTCCAGTCAGTTCTTCATCATGCACGCCGACGCGCCGCATCTCGACGGTGCGTACGCCGCCTTCGGGCGCGTGGTCGAGGGTATGGACGCCGTGGACGAGATCGCCATGACGCCGACCGGTTTCCGCGACGAGCCCCGCGTCCGCGTGGGGATCAAAACGGTCACGATCGACTGATATGTCGGACAGAAACCGCGATAGATCCGGGGAAAATCCCGACCGCCCCCCCGCCTGTCTTGTACCGCTCCCCGCCCTGATCGTCGACTGGTACCGGGAGAACCGACGCCGCCTTCCTTGGCGGGAAACCGTCAGTCCCTACCGGACGCTGATCTCCGAGATCATGCTCCAACAGACGCGGGTAGAGGCGGTCAAACCCTACTTCGAGCGCTTCCTTGCGACCTTTCCCGATATCGTCTCTCTCTCCGACGCCGACGACGATCTGCTCAACAAGGCGTGGGAAGGGCTCGGGTACTACAGCCGGGCGCGCAACCTCAAAAAATGCGCCCGCGAGATCGTCGACCGCTTCGGCGGCGTGATCCCGCAGTCGTACTCCGACCTGCTGTCGCTTTCGGGGATCGGTCCCTACACCGCCGGGGCGATCGCCGCGTTTGCATACGGGCAGCCGGTCGCAGCGGTGGACGGCAACGTCCTGCGGGTGACGGCGCGGATCACGGCGGACTCCGGCGACGTGCTCACCCCCGCGGTCAAGGGTCGCCTGACCGATCTGGTCTCCTCTCTTGTACCGAAGGACGCCCCAGGCGACTTCGGGCAGGGATTGATCGAACTGGGGGCGCTGGTCTGTCTTCCGAACCGTCCGCCAAAGTGCGACGTCTGCCCCGTCCGCGCTCTCTGTCGGGGGTACGCCGAGGGGATCGCCGAACGGCTCCCGGTGCGGGGAAAGAAGACCGAGCGCAAACTTGACCGCCGCACCGTACTGGTGATCCGGTCGGGGACGCGCACCCTGCTCCACAAGCGTCCCGCCCGCGGACTTCTCGCCGGGCTCTGGGAATTCCCGAACTATTCCGGGGGGTTTTCCGAAAAGGAAGCGCTCGACGCGGTGCGCGCCTACGGTCTCGAGCCCTTACGCGTCGTCTCCCTCGATCCTTCAAGACACCTGTTCACCCATATCGAATGGCAGATGACGGGCTACCTTGTTCTGGTCGGCGAACCCGACCGTCCCCTGCCCGACGGCTTCGTGATGCCCGAGACCGACGATCTGCTCTCGCGCTACGCGATCCCGTCCGCGTTTTCCGCCTACACGCGCCGGCTGCGTGATCCGCTGCCGCGCTGAAAAACAAAAAGGAGATACCAAGATGAAAAGACCTCTCTTCATGCGCTTCCCCGGCGGGCTTGACCGCGCCCTGACCTTCTCCTACGACGACGGCGTGTCGCCCGACAAGCGCCTGGTCGCGATCTTCAAAAAATACGGGCTGAAGGCGACCTTCAATATCAACTCCGATCTTTTCTCGCCCGACGATCCGTCGCTCCCCCGCAACGGCACGCGCCTCTCGGCAAAAGAGGCGATCGAGACCTACGAGGGAATGGAAGTCGCGGTCCACGGCGCGATCCACCCCTTCTGGGATCAGATGCCCGACGCGGCGGCAACCTACGATATTCTCCGCGACCGCATCAATCTTGAAAAGACCTTCCACCGGATCATTCGCGGCTCGGCGGCGCCCTACGGCGTGATGGGCGAACGCTGCAAGAACGCCCTGAAAGCGTCGGGGATCGTCTACTGCCGCACCACGGTCGCGACCGAAAAGTTCTCGATGCCGAAGGACTGGCTCGAACTTCCCGCGACCTGCCACCACGGCAACCCGCGCCTCCAGGAACTGGCGGACAAGTTCTTCGTCTTCGACAAGCCGCGCGCCCCGCAACTCTTCTACGTCTGGGGTCACAGTTACGAGTTCGACGACAACGACAACTGGGACGTGATCGAGAAGTTCGCCGAGAAGATGTCGGGGCACGGGGACAAGATCTGGTACGCGACCAACGGCGAGATCTACGATTATACCGAGGCGTACAACCGCCTCGTGTGGAGCGCCGACCTCGACCGCGTCTACAACCCGACCTTCACCGCACTTTGGTTCTTCTACGGCAATCAGACCTATCGCGTCATGCCCGGCGAGACCATCACGTTCTGACGGTCAAAAAAAGAAACGCTCCCCCGGCGAGTCGCCGGGGGAGCGTTATTATACGCTTTGACGGTCAGCGGAACAGGATCACGCCCGCCACGCCCGAAAGCAGGATCAGGAAGATGGGGGAAATGCTCTTGCCCCGGATGCGGCGGTAGAGCCACGCGACGAGGATAAGGAACCCGAAGAGCAGAACCGAGGGGAGCGAGAAGGTCGCCGCGTCCCCGATCTTGCCGATCCCGACGAACAGGGAGAGGAACATGATCGCCGCGGCGGAGAGGATCAGGGCGACCACGGCGGGGCGTACCCCCGAAAGGATCGCGCGCGTTCCGCGGTAGGAGAGCAGTTTTCCGAGCGCCGCCACGAGCAGAACCGTCACGATAAACGCCGGCAGGATCACGCCGAGCGTGGCGAGCAGCGCCCCGAGGATCCCCGCCTGCGAGGAGCCGACGAAGGTCGCCATATTGACGGCGACGGGACCCGGCGTGGACTCAGAAACCGCAATAAAATCGAGCAGTTCCGCGTCGGAAAGCCACCCGTTTGCAAGACACTCGTCGCGCATCAGCGGGATCATGGCGTACCCGCCGCCGAAGGCGACCGCGCCGATCTTCAAAAACGTGAGAAACAGGCGAAGGTAGATCAAGGCGCACCCCCTTCCCCGCCGTCTTCGGCTTGCTTTTGTTCTCCGTCGCCCTTATCGCGGTGCAGCAGGGCGAACAGATACGAGAACAGACCGAGCGCCGCGCCGATCAGAACGAACCAGACCGACGAGAACCGGATCGCGAAGAGCGAAAGAGCGACCGCCGCAAGCGTGACCGCGATGAACACGGTCAGAGTAAACGGCGTTTTCGACAGTTTTTTAAAGAGGCGCAGGGCGGCGGCGAAGATCAGGAACACGACCGCGACCTGGATCCCGCGAAACGCCGAAGCCACCCACGCAACCGAGAGGAAGCGGCGGAAGAAAAGCGAGATCAGGTAGATGATGACAAACGACGGCGTCACCACGCCGACCGTCCCGAAAATCGCCCCGGGAAGCCGCGCGACGCGGTAGCCGATATAGGTCGCCCCGTTGATCGCGATGGGACCCGGCGTCGATTCGGCGATCGCGACCATGTCGAGAAACTCTTCCGCGTCGAGCCACTTCCGCTTGGAAACGAACTCGTTTTCGAGCAGGGAGATCATGGCGTATCCCCCGCCGAACGTGAAGAGCCCGATCTTCATCATCGTAAACAGCAACAGGAACAGTTTTTTCATCCGTTCTTCTTTCCTTCGGTCAAATCAAAGCGTCATTCTTCGCCGCCGAACCCGTACCGCCAGAGCGTCGCGCGGATCTTCTCGTCGGGCAGCCCCCGGGAGCGGCAGCGTTTGATCAGCGTCTTCTTGATCTCTCCAAAATCGATCTCGCCCCCGTCGACGGCGTCCCTTACCGCCGCGTCGGCGTCGGGGCGGGAATACCCCTTGGCGATCAGCGCCGAGACGATCTTCTTTTCGCCCCAGAGGTTCCGGCGCGCGTACCCGACGGCGAGCCGCCGCGCCTGTTCGCCCTCGCGGATATACCCGAGAGAGACCATCCTTTCGACGGCTTCCGCGGCGATTTCGCGCGAAACCCCCTTCCGGATCAACTTATCGCGCAGGGTACGGGCGTTGTTGTCCCCGTACTCGAGGATGCGGATCGCGTGGCGGCAGGCAAGCCGGTATTCGGACGCGTGAAGGAGTTCCGGGAGCACCGTATCCGAAAGCGACGTCCCGACGCCGGGCGCACCCAACCGCTCGTAAAGAGAGGCAGGGACGGAAAGGTTGACCTCTCCGCCCCCGTCGAGGGCGACCGTCAGAGAAACGGCGTCCTTCCCCGCCCGTTTTGCGGCGGAGACCACTCCCGAACCGATCTCTTTCACGGTCAGTTGTTCTCGTCCGCCACTTCAAAGTCGCGGAGGTCGAACTCTTCTTCACCCGCGTCGAACTCCTCTTCGGGATCCGACTTCGCGGCGGCGGCGCGCACGGCGTCCTGCACGCGTTTCAAGACTTCGGGTTCGCTTTCAAGATAGATCCGGGCGTTGTCCTTGCCCTGTCCGATCCGCTGTCCCTCAAAGGAGAACCACGAACCGCTCTTCTCGATGATGCCGTACCCGACCGCGAGATCCAGCGCCTCGCTGCCCTTCGAGATCCCCTTACCGTAGAGGATGTCGAATTCCGCGATCTTGAACGGGGGCGCGACCTTGTTCTTCACGACCTTGCACTTCACGCGGTTGCCGTAGACGTCGGCGCCGTTTTTGAGCGACTCGGTCTTCCGGATA
>JAEEGL011109851.1_pt1 | contig 13948 bp, 9 predicted proteins | sample 9134231 | NCBI WGS metagenome assembly JAEEGL01 (sample SAMN16246548, study PRJNA631951) | gut metagenome | biome: gut microbiome; feature: rumen; material: fiber-attached | host: Bos | place: Iran: Karaj | collected 2018-10
AATGGGAAATTCATAGAAACAACTTAATGTATAAGAATTATTCTCATAACAGAAATCCATTTATCGATTTCCCAGAATGGGCTGAATTCATTTGGGGTAAATCAACCTTAGCAAGTGATCAAAGAAGTGTTACTTCTTATAGCAGCACTCCAACAGGTAGTGCCAATCCAAGTAGCAATAATATCAATACATTCCCAGGGCAAGGCCAAACTGTTGCCGTTACAAGCGTAGAAGTTTTCCCAGGCGCTGTCTCAGTTAATGTTGGCGATTCCAATATGCTTTCCGCTGAAGTTTTACCAGAAAACGCATCAAATAAGAATGTCACATGGTCTTCCAGCAATAACGGTATCGTTTCTATTAATAGTAATGGTATCTTCACCGCTAATGCAGCTGGTGTTGCTACAATCAAAGCAACTGCTAATAATGGTGTTTATGGTACTTGTACCGTTACCGTTACCGGTGGGCAAACTGGACAAGTCACACAATACGAATTAGTCACTGATGGATTACATGCGGGTGATGAAGTAGTTATTACCGCTCAACCAAACAAGAATTCATCTGATGTCAAAGTCATGACTAAAGTCACTAAACAATATTCTTATTATTGGACTCCAGAAAACGGAACAGCCAATCAAGGTGTTTTAAATAAAACAAGCACTATGCCAGTATGGACTGTCAGTGGTACAAACGGATCATTCACTTTTGAAAACGAAGGTGACTACATGTATGGCGTTATCAGTGGAAACTATAAGAATCTATATCTTAATGGCACTTCCACAAGTAGTGGTAACACTTGGACAGTCAATCCAAACAGTGCTTCATCTGGATATGATGTCTATAATGATGCCGGTGTCTACTTAGAATATTATTCTAATGGTGATAGATTCACTGGTTGGGGTTCATCCGCTAAAGACTATGTCATTAACTTCTTTAGAAAAGTCACAAAAACAATCTATACTGCAGAAGAATTTGCAACCACATTCTTAGATAGCATCACTTGTGATGCAACTGGTGAAACAGCGCCAGTCTTATCAAGAAGTTGGTCTTCATTATCTGCAATGTATGATGATGTTGAGACAAGTCAAAAAGGTGTCTTAGTAAATGCCAATGCAAATGAAAACGGAAATGTCGTTGAAAGAGCAATGGCGAGATACGACATCATTTGTAGAAAGTATTCTCAATACAATAACTTCATTGGTAGAGCATCCGCTAACCCAAGTAATAGTGTGAATAGCACACTTTACAAAACACTCTTCGGCGATAAGGCCTTAGGCATTGCATTAGCAATTGTATCCTGCGTTGTTGTCGCTGGAGCAATCGTGCTTATCACCTTAAAGAAAAAGAAAGTTATTTAATTAATAAATAAGCATTAGATTAGTGCACCCGCGTGGTGCACTTTTCTTATCGTATTGATAAACAAATAAAATTATTTGTGCGTAAAATAAATAACGAAAGGAAATTAATTTTATGGAAGAAATTAAATTAGAAACCCTCAAGAAAGACTTGGAGGAATATCAAAAAGACAACAAGAATGCTGTCCTTAGACATGCATTAACCCAGACTTCATTATCTCAAGTTGTCTCTAGCCAAGATGAAGTCAAAGATATCAACTTCAATTTTGATATCGATATTAAAACATTACCTGCCGCTAACCAAAAGGCTAGTGGTAGATGCTGGATTTTCGCCGCGTTAAACGTTCTTAGAGAAATCGTCGCTAAGAAATGTAACCTCAAAGAATTTGAGTTATCACAAAGCTATATTGCCTTTTATGATCGTTTAGAAAAATCCAATTACACCATGGAAGTCATCATGGAATTATTAGACAAAGACTATGATGATAGAACATTATCATTCATTGTCTCTAATGGTATCTCCGATGGTGGACAATGGGATATGTTTGTTAACTTAGTTAATAAATATGGTTTATGCCCAAAACACGCATTCCCAGAAACCAATACATCCAGTGCGACAAGAGACACTAACCAATTAATTAACTTCTCTTTAAGAAAGTTTGCTAGCGACGCAAAAGAACTTTACGAAAAGAAAGGCTTAGAAGCAGTTAAGAAATTAAAGAAATCTGTTTTAAAGAAAATCTATTTCTTACTTATCTCCGCTTATGGATTACCACCAGAGAAATTCAATTTTGAATATACAGATGCTGAAGGTAAATACCATATCGTTAATGGTTTAAACCCAATCTCATTTAAAGAAAAATACATTGGTGATAGATTAAATGACTTTGTCAGTATCATCAATGCACCTACAAAAGATAAACCATTTAACAAATCCTATACCATCAAATACTTAGGAAACGTAGTTAATGGCAAAATAGTGACCCATTTAAACGTTGAAATGGATAGATTAAAGGAATTAGTCATCAAACAACTTAAAGACGGCCAAATCGTCTGGTTTGGTAGTGATGTTGGCTTCTATGGAGATAGAGAAGGTGGCATCTGGGATGATAGACAATTCGATTTTGAAACAGCGACTGGTTTAGATTACAAAATGGATAAAGGCGAAGCTCTTGATTATAGAGCCAGCGCGATGAACCATGCGATGTGTATTACTGGTGTTGCTTTAAAGAATGGCAAGGCCACAAAATGGAAAATTGAAAACTCCTGGGGCACTGATAGAGCAGTAGCTGGATATTACAGAATGTCTGCTTCATGGTTTGATAGATTTACATATCAAGCAGTCGTGGATAAGAAATATTTATCCGAAGAAGAACTCAAGGCTTATAACGCAAAACCAATTGAATTAAAACCTTGGGATCCAATGGGTTCTTTAGCGGACTAATTACAAAGTAAAAAAGAAAAGGCTCGGAATCAAATCCGAACCTTTTTATTTTGATTAATTATCGTATTGTTTCTTCTTATGGAAGAACCAAGCAGCGAATGTGAATGAACCTAAGACTGACATAATGATTAAGATTGCCTTAGTGTTATCTGTAAACATCGCGTTGCCTAATACTTTAGATTGATTAACAATTGTACGGCTCATGAAGTTTTCATAATTATTAACGCCGTATTTGCCAACGATGTAATCGTATTTAGCAACACACTTAGCTTCATCATTACCATTTGCGTTAGCAGTGTAGTTTGTTAACTCATTCTTTTCCGCAGTGGTTAAGGAATTATATTTTGTCTTTAACACTGACCAAGAATAACCTGATGCAAATGTTGGAGCAGTAGCACCTGTTGAATCACAGACAATACCTGTTAAGAAGTCTTCAACAAAGTTGTCGACTGTGTATGTTCCAGAACCTTGTGTGTATTTGAATAATTCGATATCGAAGTATTCTGCACTTCCAGCACTTGGATTGTTCTTAGAGAAGGCGCCGAAATAGTTGTATGAACCTTTTCTATAAGAAAGACATCTAACTGTGCTAGCACTTGTTGTAGTGGAAGCAATTAAACGGTAAGAACCATTGGTTCCCTCACTTAAATTCCATGTGTAACTATCGGTACTAACAGCGAGGTTTGTGCTTGAACTATAAGTCAAATAGTTATTTGATGAGTTCTTGATTGTTAATGTGGAATTAGAAACGGTAAGTGTTACAACATAGTTAGTTGCATTGGCTTCTGTAATTTTTCCATCATTTACTGTGATGGCTGATGAAGAACTCACTTTACCATTTGAAAGTGTAAATGATTTTGAAAGTGGATAATATGATCCGCCAGCATAAGCCGCGATAACATATTGACCGGAAGTAATAGATGAAACACCCGTTTGCTTTTCGTAATATGTTGAAGCAACAGAAGCGTTTGTAACTGTAACTGTGCATGTTGCGGTAAATCCGCCATCTTCAGTTGTAACAGTAATAACTGTTGTACCAACAGAGACTGCTGTAACTTTACCACTTGAATCAACTGTTGCAGCGGATGGAACACTTGATGTCCAAGTGACATTCTTATTTGTAGCTTCGCTTGGGGAAACTGAAGCAGTTAATGTTTCAGTAGAACCTTTAGTGATGCTTGTTGATGTTTTATTCAAAGAAACACCTGTCGCAGAGACATTGCCACCGCCAGACATTTCTTTTTGTTGATATAAGGAAATGTTTTGTTGGCCGCTTCCGTAGCAACTGAAAATAGAACTACTACTATTGTATTTAAGAACGTTTCTAGTGTTTTCGCCTTGAGCTTGCATTGTTGCAACACCAGCAGAAGTAATCTCAATATACCAAGTTGCATTGCCATCAATTTCGCTTTGTGTCTTTAAGTGGTTGCTGGTTTTGCTGGCTGCATAGATATAGCCACTGTTTGCAGAATCATAGAATGCATAATTAGTGGTATTTTCAACTTGGCTTACAGTAAATACTGCGACTGAACTATTGATGGTAACTGTGTTTGCATTTGTATCTTTTGTGATTGCAACTTGTCCTCTATTGCTTTCGTTTTGTGTGGTGGACATCGCATAGTTAGCTGTGTTTGCGACAATAACGAATTTTCTATCTAAATCCATTTGTGCTTTAGATGTAATTAATTCGTATGTTGTATCGGATAAAACTGTTGTACCAGTCTTAACGACTGTGATTGCACATTGACCTGATTTTGTTGTGTCATATGTTGATGTGGCGGTAATAGTGGCGCTACCTTTAGCGACCGCTGTTACTAAACCATTGGCTGAAACTGTTGCAACAGCTGTATTGCTTGATGCCCATGTGACACCTTGTGATGGATTATTTGTACCATTAACAGTGGCACTTAATTGTTTGGTTGCAGTACCACTTAAATCTAATGTGAATGAAGATGGACTGACTGTAACAGATGTAACTGTTGGAGCAACGCCGCTGACTGTAACTGTACATGTTGCGGTTTTGCCGCTATAGCTTGCTGTGATTGTTGCAGTACCAGAGGCTTTACCAGTTACAGAAACTGAGAATCCAGTAGAAGCGCTTAATTGTGCAACGTTAGAATTGCTGCTTGTCCAAGAGACACTTCCGCTTCCACCTGTTGTGGTTGCACTAATAGTGGTGCTTTGGTTAACAGCGATACTAGCTGATGATTTATCTAAAGATAATGTTGTTTCGGTAGAAGTACCACTGAATGTGTTTAAACTATTGCTTGATGGGGTGGCATATCCTGTGGGATTGCTATTGTAGGATTGCATGACGTTTCCGTTGTAGGAAGCTGAACCCCAAATGTATTCTGCCCATTCTGGATAATCAATGAACGGGTTTCTATTCTTTGTGAAGTTTGTGTAGAGTAAGTTATTTCTTTGAATTTCGTATTCATCTGGTGGATCTAAGCGATTCCATGCGAGTAAGTCGGAAATAATACCCATGTAACCTTTTCTAGTGGTGGAACTAGTGTAGCCAGTTTGTGACCATTCGCTTAATGATTGTACTAAAGCAAGATTTGGGTTGTTGGCATCGATTCCATCGGAATCAGAACCGGATATATAGTTATATCTAGCAACCATATAAAATACAGATCTAGCAATATCACCCTTATCACAATCTTGTGGTTCAAAGACATTTGTGCTGCCACCTAATGTTTTGGATTTACCCATTAAGTTGCCAGATAAGTTTGAATATGTGCTTCCGCAATTTGTATATGTTTGTGATGTATTAACGTATCCATAGAAATAGTTACTATGAATATTGTTTGCGTAGCCATTACCTGCCATTAAGTGGAATGGGTCACCACGAGCGCCGCCAGCACCGGTGTTATCAAAACCTTCAGCTTTTGCCCAAACGTGTTCTCTATTAATACCCCATTGGTCTTGGTTATGATCTGACCAAGCAGTGGTTTGGTTATCGACATTTCTATTTACATATAAAGCGCGAACATATGGATCTGTACTTCTATATGAATAACCGGTAATTTTATTAGTAGATGCGTTATATCCCGAAATAGCAGAAGCAGGTGATTTTTCCCAGTCTCTATCGGTGATTTCATACATTTTCCAAATATTCTCGCCATTTTCATATGAATAATATCTTTGGTTGTTTTTAAGGATTGTCTTTAAATTCTTTAAAAGATTTTCTCCTTGTCTTTCACTAGTGGAAAGATTGTTTAAAGAAGAATAATAGTTTTTAATTGTGCTGGTGCTTGGGGCATTCAAATCAATTGTGGTTGGTAAGGAAGCAGCGGAGTATGCGCTTGCTTTTTCAACTTTGCCACTGAAATGAGAGATGCCCAAAAGCGTTCCCGCAGTCATGAATGACAAAGCGGTACCAGCAATCGCGGTTCTGATAATTGTCTTACGTTTCATATGGTAACCTCTATTTATAAATAGGCGTAATGATATTAAATCATATTTAAGGGCAAAAAGAAAAGCACATATATTTCAATCCGTAGGTCAACAATATAAATAATTGATAAACTCGAACTATTTTAGGACTATATGTGCTTTATGAAACTTTAATTATTTTTTAGTTTTCTTCTTTGAAGAGCCTTTCGCTATCTTCTTAACACCAGACTTATTAACTTTAAGTTTTCCCTTTTTATTCACTTTGAGAACGCCGACAGCTAATAAGACAATAACTGCAACGATTACAGGAATACCTATTAGTAAGTGCCAAACTTGAATTGGACCAGCAACTTGCTTGGCGTACCATGGAACTACTTTTTCTTTTACTGTGATGTTAAATTTCGCTGTCTTTCCTTTATAGGAAACTGTTGCTTCTTTTTCACCAGCTGACTTCATATCCGCTGTTACTGAACATTTCGCGGTGACGTCTGCTGTGGTGTCATCAATGTATGTTGCAGTGACAACCATACCGGTTTTATCAATATCGTCACCAACTACATATTCTGTCCTGTTTGGCAATTTTGTGATTTCAATTTTGACAACCTCTAAATCATCTTTGCCATAGTTAATGACGTCTCTAGATGTATCAGCATAGTTGGTTGGACCGAAGTCATATGAAACAAAGTTTCTACCTTCATATGTTGCTGTTCCCCAAATGTAATCAACCCATTGAGGATAGTCGATAAATGGATTCCTGTTATTTGTATAGTTGTTATATAAAAGATTGTTTCTGTGAATTTCCCAATCATCAACAGGATCTAAGTGGTGCCAGTTAAGCAAATCTGTTAAGACACCCATTTTGCCGGTAGAAGTCTTGCTTGATGTATTACCACCAGCAACAATGTTTGTTTGAGCTAATTCTAGATTTGGATTATTTGAGTCGATTGTATCATCATCACCAGCAAGATAGTTATATCTTGCAACCATGTAAAAGATTGCTCTAGCAATATCACCTTTATCGCAATCTTGAGGTTCGAAAACATAGTTGGTTGAGCCCGCTGCACCAAGAGTTAATGAATCACCAACATAATTATCTTTGGCATAAGACCATTTACCAACTTTTGTGCCTTCAACAATATTTACATAACCATAGAGTTGGTCATTGTGAAGTGAACTATTAACATCACTGTCGCCTGGCCATAAGTGCATTGGATCACCGCGCGCGCCACCTTGTCCTGTTGCATTAAACCCTTGTGATTTTGGCCAAATGTGTTCTCTATCAATACCCCATTCTTTGTTGTCGCCATGGGAATCTGCATTGTTTTCTGTTTTCCAAGCATGCATTTTATTATCGACAGAGCGATCTACATATAATGCATGTAAATAAGGATTTGAACCAGGACTACTTGCGCTTGAGCCATAAGTATATCCTGTAATTGTGTTAGTAGATGCATTATATCCAGATATTTCTGAAGCAGGGGATTTGTCCCAGTCTCTATCTGTTATTTCATACATTTTCCAAATTCTTTTGCTGCTATCGTTATCATATGGATAATATTTTTGACCATTCATAAGAATTGGCTTTAAGTTTTTTAATAAGTTTTTGCCTTGTCTTTCGGATTCTGGAAGCGAATCAATAGAAGAATAGTAATTTCTAATTTCATCATCCGTGTTATCTTTTAAGTCAATTGTGGTAGGCAAACTTGAGGAAGAATATGCTTCAGCGGATTTTAGTTCTTTATTAATACCCCATAAAGCGGTAATGCCACTAGCAAAGCAAACACCTAAAAGTGCACTTAAACTAGTTACCTTGATAACTGTTTTTCTTTTCATAAAACGTCCTCCGACAATAATATTAAAACATATTTTATATAAAAAAGAAAACCAGGCATTGCCTGGTTAACCATTTTAAATGTATTTATATGAAGATAAATCTTCAATTCTTCTAATTCTTGTATCTTTTCCAACCGCGGTGCAATCGATATATTCGACTGTTTCAGTCTCGATGATTTCGCCTTTTTTATAATTGTTCCAGTTAGCGAAAACGGTATGAACAACTTTCTCTTCGTCAGATAATTTAACTGCTCCATTACCATTACTTAAGTTGGTTTGAACTTTAACTTCTCTAACTTTTTCAAACTTTAAAACTTCTGTTTGCTTACCATCAATGAGTTCCATTTGGGAACCTGTCGCGGAAGCCTTGAATGAAAGTGTGAATGTATTTTTGCTCTTATAGAAGTGATAAGATGCATCCGCAAATTTACCGAAATTAACGATTTGTGAACCTTCGAAAATGGTGACGAAATTCATTGCTAAAATAGCATCCATCTTTTGCTTATGAGTTTCGCCTTGGCCGACATTTGCCGCAGTTGTAAATGTTTTATAATCAACGGAAATGCTTAAAACTTTATTTGCATAATCACCAGTACCATTTTGATGATAGTTAGTGGTGGAACTAACAAATGTTGATTTATCATCAGCTTCAAAGGTCTTAGTTTCTTCAACGGCTTTTCTAATGGATTCTGTTTTCATGACAGAATTCACTGTGTCATATTGAATAACTGTATCTGATAATTCCATATATTCTGTGTTGTAATAAGTTTTATCATTTAAAACTTTCTTTTGAGTGTATTTCGCAGAATATCTATTCTTAAAAATCGTTGAACCAAGATTGAGTTTGGCCTTAAAAAACTCGTTATTATTAACTGCTTCTACAAGTTGGGAATTAAACTCAGCTTGTGTGATTTCTTTACCTTTTTTATCAAAGTTTGGTTCTTTGACAGTAACTTTCACAGAGGAACACGCTGATAAGGCTGTGACCATTATGAGAACAGGGATAAATTTAATCTTCTTCATAACTTACCTCCTATTCCTCTAAAAGATATTTCGCAAGATTAATAGATTTCAAAGAAATGTTCTTTGATTCTATTTCGAAATCTGACGAAACATTTATTTCTCTTTTGACTTTGTCACCAGCACGATAACTATAAATATCCTTTTGATAGATTGTTGTTTCTTTTGTGACACTATAGATTTTGCAAATTGCGGTCTTCTCTGAAAGTTCAACTTGCGCTTTAATTGTGGTTTCTTGGTTATATGTACTTATGACTTCATCATTTGAATCTTTTTCTTGTTCATTAATACCGTTTGCGTAGGTATATGTGAAAATGTTGCCATTTTTAAAGAAATGGAATGGTGCTAAATCTTCACCAGTTGGATCACTTGCAGGAAGTAGTGCTTGTAAATAACTATCGAAAGCGGACATCGACATCGCAAAATTCATTTTTAATGAAGTGTCGATATAACTCTTGCCTGCATCAAATGATGTATAGGTTGAAACAAGATTATATGCAAGTGTCTTATTGTTGTAATTAACAACCTTAAAGTTTTCACCATCTTGAACGACAGCTTGTCCTTTTTCTAACTTTTCGTTTTTAATGTTGTTTGAAGTTTGCGCTTCATCATCCGAAATTATCACTTTCTTATTTTCAGACTTAACTAAAGCAATACCTTTTTCGGCATCATATTGAAGGCCACTAATCGTGGAAGTGGCATTTGATTGTTCAATGATTTCCTTACCGTTTCTAATTACTGTCGTTTCGGTATCGGAATATTGATTCAATGTATATTCCTTAGAATCTAATAAATCAGTCTTATTAAAATCGCATGTTGCTTTGGTTTCGCTATAAGCGGAATAAAAATCAGCGTAACTAATTTCCTTTCCGATAGGTTCAAATTTAGGTTGCTTAAAATCCACTCTTGTTTCGCTACAAGCGGTGATTAATAAAGATGTGGCTAAGATAGCAATAAACTTTGTCTTCATCATGCGATTTTTTCTAATAAGCATTTTTGCTTAGTTATATATTAATATAATTTCGCCTTATTTTGAAATATAATTAATGCATGAAAAATCTAAAAGATAAAAAACGCGTTGATCATAAGAGTATTCCGCCTTTTATTAATAAAGACTCCAATACACTTATCTTAGGTTCTCTTCCAAGTGTTAAATCCAGAGCAGATGGATTCTTTTATGCTCATCCGCAAAATAGATTTTTTAAACTTTTAGCGGCTATCTTCAAGGAAGAAGAACCAAAACCATTGAGCAAAGAAAAGCGTTTTTAACTAAACATAATATTGCTTTATATGATGTGATATTTGCTTGTGATATCTATGGCAGTAGCGATGCCACAATTGAAAATGTTGAACCAATAGATTTAAAGAGTTTGTTAAAACAATATCCAAACATCAAAAGAATATTTACTACTGGCAAGAAAGCCAAGGAATTATACGACAAATACTTACTGCCTCAAGTAGGAATAGAAGCGGTTTCTTTGCCGAGCAGTAGTGCCGCTAATGCATCAATGAGTTTTGATAAACTAGTTGAATCTTATTGCGTTATCCTTGAATAAAAATTCAAAATGTGTTTTTCTAAAAGTGAGCAATGACTCAAAAGGGAAATATAATTATGAAATTTTTAAGATGTGAAAAGTGTGGCAAGATTGTCGCGATGGTTAACGATATGGATTGTTGCCCTACAAAATGTTGTGGTGAAGCAATGCAAGAAATCGTTCCAAACACTTCTGATGGTGCCCATGAAAAGCACGTTCCAGTCGTGAAAGTGAATGGAAACCACGTAGTGGTGGAAGTCGGTTCAGTCGCCCATCCAATGTTAGATGTTCACTACATTGAATGGATTGCCCTACAAACCGATAAAGGTAATCAAAGAAAAGAATTAAAACCAGGCGATGCTCCACGCGCTGAATTCGCTTTACTAGATGGCGAAAAGGTTATCGCCGCTTACGCTTATTGCAACTTACATAGCCTCTTCAAGGGTGAATAAAATTTGAAATAAAGTAAAAATTCTTGTCGATTATTCGGCAAGATTTTTTATTGCGTTAATAACTACACGTATATAAAATTACATACGAATAGAGGTACATATTATGCAAGCCTTAATGTTAGCCGCCGGAATGGGCAAAAGATTAGCAAAGTACACACAAAACAATACTAAATGTATGGTTTCTGTCGCTGGTCAAAAACTTATTGATCGTGCAATTGATTCCTTAAAACTCGCTGGTATTAAACGTTTTGTGATCGTTATCGGATATAAAGGTGAAAACTTAAAGAAATACATTTTAGAAAATCACAAAGGTGAAATGGATTTCGTTTTTATTGAAAATAAAGACTACGCTACCACAAATAATATTTACTCATTCTATTTAGCCAAAGATGAATTAGTTAAAGATGACACCATCCTCATGGAAAGCGATGTTATTTACGAACTCGATTTAATTAAAAAGATGGTGGAATACAAACACGAAAATATCGCTGCAGTTGCTAAGTATGAATCCTGGATGGATGGTACATGTGTCGAAGCAGATGATGATCATAACATCACATCCTTCATTGAAAAGAAGGACATGGATAACAGCAAACTCGATAGATACTACAAGACGGTTAATATCTATAAGTTCTCCGTTCCATTTGTGAGAGACATTTATATCCCATTCCTTGAAGCATATATGAAAGCCTATGGCATGAATTCATATTATGAAACCACGTTAAAAGTCTTATGTATGCTCAAAGACTTCCCGGTCAAAGCATTCTATATGAGAGAAATTCCTTGGTATGAAATTGATGACGCTCAAGACTTATCAATCTCTGAAGCATTATTTACCAGAGGTAAAGAAAAATACCAAGTCATTACCTCCGCTTTCGGTGGATTCTGGAGATACACAAAAGTTAAAGACTTCTGCTATTTAGTTAATCCATATTTCCCACCAAAGAGATTAGTGGAAAAGATGCAAAATGAATTCCCAACTCTTTTAACTCAATATCCATCTGGTGAGAATGTGCAAAACATGAACGCTGAAAGATTATTCGGTGTTGATAAAGAACATATCTTAGTCGGTAATGGTGCAGCGGAACTCATCAATGCCTTAGGCCATGTTGTTAGAGGTACAATTGCAGTTAACTTACCAGCATTCAACGAATATGTGAGATGCTTCAAAAACTGTGTTATCAAAGAAATTGATAATTCTAGAATTGATTATAAATTAGATGTTAAACTCATCGAAAAAGCGATTGATGAATGCGATTATACCGCACTTATTAATCCAGATAACCCAAGTGGATTTATGTTAGATAAAGAACAAGTTCTTTACTTAGCAAAACATGCGCAAGAAAAAGGTCATAAACTCATCGTTGATGAATCATTCGTGGACTTCGCTGATGGTAAGAGAAGATTTACCTTATTAGATGACAAATTCATTAGTGAAAATCCAAATGTTATCGTCATCAAATCCATCTCTAAATCATATGGTGTTCCAGGTATTAGACTTGGCTTATTAGCTTCCTCTGATAAAGCCTTAATCAAAGCGTTAAGAGATGATATGCAAATCTGGAATATTAATTCCTTCGGTGAATACTACTTACAAATCTATCAACTATTCGCTAAGGATTATGAAAAAGCGTGTGACGCAATCGTTAATGAAAGAAATAGAGTTATTGCTGAACTTAGAAAACTCAAATCCATTAGAGTGTACGATAGCGAAGCTAACTACATCCTTGTCGATTTAAAGGAAACCAATTCTCTCGACTTAGCGGCGAAACTATTAGATGAAAAGAATATCCTTATCAAGGATCTCTCCACAAAGAATTACTTCTATGGTAAGAACTTCATCCGCTTAGCGATAAGAGATGAATCCGATAATAACGCACTCATTGAAGCGTTAAACGAATACTTAAAATAAAAGGAGCACTAGCTCCTTTTTCTTATTTATAAATCTCTAAGAATTCTTTTTCGGAATTAATACCGATATCTTTTAAGTTAAATCCTTTATCTGGATTATGGCTGACTCTTCTATACCACGAGTCCACTAAATCCATTGTGGGGTGTTCGGTATTAAGTAACTTAGCAATATTAAGTAAAATTTCTAATCCATATGGGAAGTCGGCGGTAAAGTATCTGGAATTAAAGTCAGGAATATATTTCCCATTTTCTTTTAACACTGATGGAGTGGTTAAACCTTTAAAAGATTTAATTGAAGAAATCTTATTTTTAAGTCCTTCTTCATCCTTGCTTTCGTAGTGTTCTAAGATTGGCTTAATTTGTTTAACTGGTAAGCCATTTTCTTCTAACTTATCAAACATCTTAAATAATTCTTTATCCATCTTTACTAAAATAATCGCCGAATCCATATCCCAACCTTCATAGAAAAGTGGTAATGAATCATATTCAGTTACCTTATCTGGATAATCTTTAAAGATTGAATATAAACGAGATGTATGAAGAATTGGATTACTATTGATAAGAGTGATATTTAGATAATTATCTAATTTCTCCACTGGTAAACCATATAATTCACTAATAATAGGCGCAATTACGTCATTATAGGCGCATGGGATAGATGCGACTCTTAATGATCCACGAACACCAGTTTCCTTTGTTAATTCGCCCATTTTAATAATGCGTGCGACTGAGTGCACTCTTTGTAGGCCAGTAATAGTGACACCTTTCTTAAGCGCATCTTTAAAATAAAGTTCCGCTGCGCCGCTACCTGGAATAAAGATTAAGTGTTGTCCTTCTCTTAAAAGAGGAATAAGCTCCTTAGATAACATTCCAAATAGGAATGATGGGAATGTGATGAAGATATAATCGCTGGAATCCACTAAGAGTTTTAAATCAGTGGTGATTTCTTTTATATCCCCAGAATAATAAGAATCATTATCTTCTAAGTAGACCTGCATATCC
>JAEEGL011315176.1_pt1 | contig 13948 bp, 9 predicted proteins | sample 9134231 | NCBI WGS metagenome assembly JAEEGL01 (sample SAMN16246548, study PRJNA631951) | gut metagenome | biome: gut microbiome; feature: rumen; material: fiber-attached | host: Bos | place: Iran: Karaj | collected 2018-10
CCTACCGTACCTTCTACTCCAATGCCGACGCAACCTACAGGTCCAAGAGATATTGACCCTGCAAAAAAAGGCGAACACTTAAATTACTGGCGTTCAGCCCTGATTGAAGGTACAAAACCGGATAAAGCATTTAAAGAAATATTAAAGCTGATAGAAAGCGGTGCTGATAAAGAAACTATCTTAAAGAAAATAAGAGAATTACTCAGCAGCGGCGAGTTATCAATAGATGACAGAATCAGAGTCTTAAATGCATTAGCAAAAGAACACCCTGAAGTACTCGAAGAATTGTCAAAAGAAGAAGGCTTCAATGACGAATTCGCAAATCTTCTGAGTGATATGGTCGGAAGCGGAAACTACAATGTTGATGATTTAATCAACTTCGCAGATAACTGGTGTGCAATAACCGGTCAAGATGAAGTCGATATGGAATTCAGCACAGAACCCGGTCCTGACGGCAAATCACCTCGTGAAAAATTCGTTACTGCAATTGCTTCGCTCTACGAAAATGCAAGCCCCGAAGATTTACAAAAACTCAACGAGAATAAGCATTTGAGTCTTGACAAATATCTTCCTGAACTTCTTGAATACAAAGATGCAGACGGTAATTCATTACTCTCAAATATGATTAAGAAATTCAATTCAGATGAATTCAACAAAGAAGGAATGGAATATCAATTGTCGCACAGCAGTATGGCAAATACCCTATTCGGTGATTACGGATTTACCGGTTCGGGAGCAGGCGATTTCTTGAGCTTCCTCTCCGCAATGTACGACAAAAATGTACCGTTCGATTCATTAATCTCTCAAAAAGGTGCAATGTACTATACAACAGATAATGCTAACCTTGAAAGCTATCTGAAAGCTCAATTACAAAACGGAAAATCTCCTGATGACCTGAAATATGTAGTAAGAGTTATTACAAGCTTACTCGCCGGTCAGTTACCGACATCTGTACCTACATTCGCAGGAAGACCGGAACCTGAAGAAGAAATTCCGGAAAACCCTGAAGAACCTGCAAAAGAAGCAGAAGAACAAATTGAAGAACAGATAGACGAAATAATCGACGAACTCGCAGATGAGATAGATCCCAAAGAACCTGACGGTTTATAAACAAAATAATACAGAAATCAATATGATACCTTTCAAAAGGACATATTGATTTCTGTAACAAAAAATATAATAAAAATTTTACCTATTTAAATTCAAAACTGTGCTATAAGAAAAGGAAAAGAGAAATGGTATACAAAATCAATCAATTGATTAGCGATTATGTTCAAAGGACAGGTGCAAATCCCAATGATGTTGCCCAAAAACTTCATGATATTGCCGAATCAATCGGTTATGGTCATAACGGTGAAATATTTAATTATGGCGATTTTGTTTCCGAGGAAGATTTCAGTTCTTATGTAATGAGTTTATCCGGCGACATAAGCCTGGAAGACGCCAAACTGCTTTATAACGTATTAGATGCAGACGGCGAAAACGGCTTAAGTTACGACGAAATGGGTACAGTAAGAAAAACCTCATCTTCAACTACCAATTATCAGGTTGATAGTTTCTCTTTCTGGAATTTATTATTAAGTTCAAGACCGGAAGAAGTTTCCCTTGAGCTTGAAAAGGTACAAAGTTTACTTAATGCGACGCAATCAGCTCTCGATTCACCTGTCGGCAGCGAAACCGAAATAGGTAACAGTCAGTCTGTTCCTGAAGAAAAACCTGCCGTTTCAAGAAATACCTCTTCGGCTTCCGCACCGCAAAATGCATTAAGCCTTGATGAAATTGAAGATCAGGGATTTAAAATCGAAGGTGATTTAATTAAAGACGGAGACAGAATTGTCGGCGAAATAAGAACCGAATTTAAAGATGTCTTTGGTACGGGACAAAATGATCTTGTTGAATACGGCATTTTATATTCAACAAGTAAATTTAATGAAAACTGGAAAGAAAAACCCGACGGTAAAATTCTTGATGAAAATAATAATATACTGACAAAAGTTTCGGCAGATGATGAAAGAATAAAAAACGGAAACTACACAATTGACGGAGATAAAATTTTAAGTAATGACAATCCTCCTGTTGTTATAGGCCGTCAAATTACCAACGGAACGACAAAATCATATTTCTTATATGGTGATATTGTACCTGATAATACTGACAAAACAGCAGAAGATAAGAAAGCAACGATTCCGGAAGAAGAAAAAGCAGAACCTGCCGATACAGGAGCAACGATTTCCGAAGAAGCGAAAGCAGAACCTGTTGATACAGGAGCATCAATCCCCGAAGAAGCAAAAGCAGAACCTGAAACACCTGCAGGAAGCGGAGCTGCACTTCCCCCTGATACACCGAGTGAAACAGACGGCGTAGGCGGCGGTGAAGGATATGCACCTGTTGAAAAATCAGTTACAGATACTACGGAAAAAGACATGTCTACTATTTCCGATGCTGATGCGGCTCAGCTTGCAAACACATTATACAGTGATATTCCTGTTGCAAGAGCACCGGGAATGGGCGAGCTTGCACAAAGAGCAGGACAGGGTGAAAAATTCCGCAACACTTTAAGTAAATTAAGCACGTCAAATGCCGTTAAGGTTATGAAAAAGTATATGGACAACTATGGAAGTATAATACAGGCTCTTGATGACGGTGCCGATGAAAAAACGATGAAATATACTACGGATATTCTTGTTGATGCTGCACGCAACGGTGATCAAACAGCTATAGAAATATTATGTAAAGAACTTTATAATGCAACGGCGGAACGTAACCAGTCAACATATTCCTTCCTTAAGAGTTTCTTTAACGAACAAAACAGAGATGTAATAAAAGCCGTATATAATAAATATCCGACTTACAATGACGGAAATAATCTTGGTGATAATATTAAAGATGAATGGGCATTATCTGAGAAAAATGACTATATTGCATTAATTGACGACACCAAAGAAATTGCAAGGACATTACATGATACTCCTTATCCAATAGATTCAAACTGGGATTCCGTTAATAGTGAACAGGAAACAAGAGCAAAAAATAGTGAAACCTTCATAAATACTTTTGGCAAACTAACATCTTCAGATGCTGTCGCAGTTATGAAAACATATATGGACACATACGGAAGTATAATAGGATCAGTAGCAGACCGTACTGATGATAAGGCAATGAAATATGTTACAGACCTGCTGGCCGATGCTGCACGCAACGGTAATAAAACAGCTGTGGAAATTTTATGCAAAGAGATGTATAAAGCAACAGCAGGACGTAACTTCTCAACATATTCCTTCCTGAGTGCATTCTTCACTGAAGGAAATAAAGATATAATACTTATGGTATATGAAAACTACCCGACTTATAATAGCGGAAGAACTCTTGCCGGCGATATTAAAGGTGAATGGTCATTATCTGAGAAAAATGACTATATCAAATTAATAAATGATGCAATAAAAGGTAAATATTAAAAACAACATTGATTTATATAATAAAAAGTAATATCTACCCGTTATAATTAAAGTTTTAGTGAAAACGGAACGATATATGATTTATCTCTGTAATTATTATAAAGAAAGGAAAGAACATGTCTAATGAAGTTAATAAGGTAAATAACGGATTTCTTAGAAAATTGGATGCAGAGCCGGCTGAAAAGAAACTTGATAAGGATGAAGCTGTTGACAAAGGCAGAAATAATTCAATATTCAATTTTGATGATGCAAATTTAGGAAATGAATTCAGTACTTCCGAATTTGATGAAAACGGTAATTTAATCAAAAAAGTAGATAAAGACGGTGACGGTAAAGCCGACCGAATTGAATTCGAAGAATTCGACGAAAACGATAAGCTTATTAAAAAATCAATAGACAAAGACGGCGACGGTATAATTGACACCATCCAAACCTATGAACGTAATGAAAACGGTAAAATAACCAGAAAAGAAATAGACAAAGACGGTGACGGCAAAGTTGACGAGGTTCGCACCTATAACGAAAACGGTGACATTGAAACAATTTATCAGTATAAATATGATAAAAGCGGTAAAAAAATCCAAACAAAAGAAGATGATAAGGGCGATGGCAAAATTGACAATATTTATACTTATGAATACGATAAGAACGGCGACATTGCAAAAGTTGATATAGATTATAAAGCAGATGGTAAAATTGACACAACTTTAATATTTGGCGAAGATGATGAGTAAATCAGAAAAATAGTCATTAATTAAAAACTATACGAAAATCAATATGGTAAAACCAAATGCCATATTGATTTTTTGTAATATGAATTAATATTTTCCTTTTTAAATTAAAGTTTTAGCTAAATAAAACCGATAATATAACTAACCCTGTAGTATAAAGTTTTGGAAGGAAGATAAATATGTCTAATGAAATTAATAAATTGATTAGCAATTATGTTCAAAGAACAGGTGCAAATCCTGAAGAAGTTGCTGAAAAAATTCATGATATTGCCGAATCAATCGGCTACGGACATAACGGCACAATTTTTAATTATGGTGATTTTGTATCCGAAGAAGATTTTAGTAATTATGTAATGAGTTTATCCGATAATATAAGCTTTGAAGATGCAAAATTACTTTATGACGTATTGGATGCCGATGGCGAAAACGGCTTAAGCAGCAAAGAAATGAACCCTGTTAAAAATTCTTCCTCCGGTATTTCAGATCATCAAGTTGATAGTTTTTCTTTTTGGAATTTACTGTTAAGTTCGAATTCCAAAGAAGTTTCAAAAGCACTCGAATATGCACAAAATGAGTTTGAAACAACACAATCAGCTATGGGTACTTTTGAAACTGATAATAATGAATTTGGCAGTGATAATTTTGTTGCAGGAAACAATAATCAGGTTGACGGAAATAATGAACAGGTTGACAGAAACAATGAACAAGTTGACGGAAGCAACGAACAGGTTGACGGAAATAATGAAGCAGATGCTCAAACTGTTGATAACAGCGAAAACAATAATAGAACCAGTGTGGAAATAGATTCGGACGGTGACGGCAAGGCTGATTTTATTACAACTTTTGAACATGATGAAAACGGTAATATAACCAGATATGAATTAGATAAAGACGGTGACGGTAAAACAGACTATATTGAAACAAGTGAATATGATGAAAACGGTAAATTAATTAAAAAAGAAATAGATAGAGGTGCTGACGGCAATGTTGATACTATTTATGAGATTGAACGTGATGAAGAAGGTAATTTAACAAATAGTGTTACCAACAATATATACGATGAAGAAACCGGTGAACTTGTCAAAAAAGAAGTAGACAAAGACGGTGACGGTGTCATAGATGTTACCTATGATAAAGACGGTAATGAAATAAAAACAGAAGAACCTGAAATTTCAGGTGATGGCAACGGAACTGATGTTTCAGGTGATGGCGACGGAACTGAAGTATCAGGCGAAGACGATGGTGCTGAAGTCTCCGGTGAAGGCAGCGGAACTGAAGTTTCAGGTGAAGGCGACGAACCTGAAGTCTCAGGTGAAGGCGACGAACCTGAAGTTTCAGGTGAAGGCGACGGAACTGAAGTCTCCGGCGAAGGCGACGAAACCGAAGTATCAGGCGAAGGCGACGAACCTGAAGTTTCAGGTGAAGAAAATGAGCCCGTAGTTTCGGGTAATGACGATGGAACCGGAAACGATAGTACCGTAACAAGAAATGAAATCGACACCGATGGTGACGGCAAGGCTGACAGAGTTGAAATCGACACTGACGGTGACGGCCTTGCAGACGAAGTTGAAATCGACACCGACGGTAACGGGGATTTTGATGCTGTCCATACAATAAAAAGATATGAAAAAAATATGAATAGAGATGACGATATTCTTGACGAAGTTACAAAAGAAATCGACGAAAATGATAATGTTGTCAGAAGTGAAGTAAAATATAAAGATGGTGACGGCAATGTCAACAAGATTTATACTTATGAATACGACGAAAAAGGTAATTGGACAAAGTGGGAAATAGACAGCGACGCTGACGGCACAATTGACGAAGTTATAACTTATGAATACGATGAAAACGGTAGAAGAATTAAAGAAACACAAAACTATGACAGGGACGATGACGGCACAATTGACGATGTTTATACTGTTGAATACGAATACGACGAAAACGGTAATAAAATTAAAGAAACAAGAAGCTATGACGACGACAATGACGGCAAGGTTGACAGTGTTACAACTCTTGAATACGAACGTGATGAAAACGGTAATATAACCAAAGAAACACAAAGCTATGACACCAACGCTGACGGCAATGTTGATAAAGTTACTACATATAATGACGGTAAAAAAACAAGTACTACCAAAAACACCTACGATGAAAACGGCAATCTTACCGGGAAACAACAAAAATATTATAGTGACGACGGTGATGAAGTAGCCGACAGAGTTGTAAATACCGAATTCCATTCTAATGGTAAGAAAAGCAAAGTTGAAATAGATAAAGACGGTGACGGCTTTGTTGATGAAATCCATGAATATGACGAAAACGGTAAATTAACCAGCAAATCAATAGATGAAGATGACGACGGCAAAGTCGATAAAGTTACTACATATAATGACGGTAAAAAAACAAGTACTACCGAAAACACTTATGATGATGACGGCAACCTTACAGAAAAACAACAAAAATATTTTAATGACGATGGCGATGATGAAGCGGACAGAGTTATAACTACCAAATACCATAAAAATGGCGAAAAAAGCAGAGTCGAAATTGATAAAGACGGCGACGGTCATATTGACACAGTTAAAGAATATGACGAAAACGGTAATTTAATCAAACAAGAAGTCGACAAAGATGATGACGGCAATGTTGATGAAGTTCATACATACGGACAAGATGAAGATGGTAATTCCACACACAGCATTACCCATAATATATATGATGATGACGGTAATCTTATCGGAAAAGAAATCGATACCGACGGTGACGGCAATGTAGATGCCGTACATACAATAAAAATATCTGAAAAAGATATGAATAGTGACGGTATACTTGATGAAGTTACAGAAGAAATCGATGAAAATAATAAAGTTGTCGGAAAAGAAATAAAATTTAAAGATACTGACGGCAATGTTGATAAAATTGTAACCTATGAATATGACGAAAAAGGAAATATAACAAATGGGAAATGGGATTATGACCATGACGGCACAGCTGATTATGTTGAAACCTATGAATATGACGAAAAAGGAAATAGAACAAAGATAGAATGGGACAATGATGCTGACGGCAATGTTGATAAAGTTGTAACCTATGAATATGACGAAAAAGGAAATAGAACAAATGGGAAATTGGATTATGACCTTGACGGCAATGTTGACACAGTTGTAACCTATGAATATGACAAAAAAGGAAATAGAACAAAAGCAAAAATAGATAAAGATGCTGACGGCAATGTTGACACAGTTGTAACCTATGAATATGACGAAAAAGGTAATTTAATCAAACAAGAAGTCGACAAAGATGATGACGGCAATGTTGATAAAGTTGAAACCTATGAATATGACGCAAAAGGAAATAGAACAAAGATAGCATGGGACAATGATGCTGACGGCAATGTTGATAAAGTTACTACATATAATGACGGTAAAAAAACAAGTACTACCGAAAACACTTATGATGATGACGGCAACCTTACAGAAAAACAACAAAAATTTTATAGTGACGACGGTGATGAAGTAGCCGACAGAATTGTAAATACCGAATATCATAATAATGGTAAGAGAAGCAAAATTGAAATAGATAAAGACGGTGACGGCTTTGTTGATGAAACTCATGAATATGACGAAAACGGTAAGTTAATCAGCAAATCAATAGATGAAGATGACGACGGCAAAGTCGATGAAGTTCATACATACGGACAGGATGCAGAAGGTAATTCTACACACAGTGTTACCCATAATATATATGACGAAGAAACCGGTGAACTTGTCAGAAAAGAAGTCGACGAAGACGGTGACGGTAAAATAGATGTTACCTATGACAAAGACGGTAATGAAATAAAACCAAACACAGACAGATAAACAATACAAAATAAAGACCTCAATTGAGGTCTTTTGTTTTGTATTAAAGTTTTTGTAATAACATTTTAAAACTTAATACCTGTATCAAATTCTGTCTGATTGTAATATTCATCATCAGAAGAAGGGTACAGGTATTTTTCTTTTAATTTATCAGAAGGTACAAACACTCCCGATATATTATTTTCAAATACAAGCTTCCAGCCGGTATGAGTTAGCATTTTTTCAAATACAGGGTATTTTTTCTCAATAACAATAACATCGGTTTTATAATCACGAAGTATCTTATCCCAATCATTTTGCACCAAATGAAAATCTTTAAGCATTAATAATAAATCATGGTTATAAACTTCCTCATAACGTCCGTCCATAAATATTAGGTTATCAGGATATAGTTTATATGCGGCATAACTTCCCCAGTCAAAATTTATTAACAGATTCCCCTTTAACTCATTTATTCTTATAAATTCTACTGCAAACCTCGGATATTCCTTTTCCGTTATTTTTATTTGCTTACTGCCCCAAACCAAAACGGGAAATGTTATAAGCAGCAGCATAAAATAAATCGTAATCTCTTTTATTGTACAGAAGGAAGTAATAAATTCTTTATTTTCAAGCTTCAGTTTTTCTCTTATATAATAAACGGCTTTATTAAATAAACAGTAAAATTCATCATACAACAGCGTTCCTGCCGTAAATACAAAGAAAGACTGGTGGCGCATTTTCATTATTGATAATGCCGTAACCAAAAGTACAAGCAAAAATTTCGTCTTATCAAGAGCTTTGTATCCGACTTTATTTTTCATAAGATAAACAAGCTGAGTCAGCAATAATATAACAAGATACAGCTTATATCTGTAAAAAGAATGGACAAATTTAGGGTGGAAGGACCAGTTCCATTCGGTTATAAAACCTCTGTCCATAAGCCCGGCAGCAAAGAGAAACTTCACGTATTCGATTCCGTACGGATTAATAAACAAAACGGCAAGACAGGCAATCAGTACATATATATATTCTTTGTATGTGTTTTTATTTAAGAACTCACCGATTATGTAAATTCCCAAGAGTCCTAATAAGCTGATACAGCCGCCGTGAATATTGCACCAAAACAACATTATTAAAGGCAAAAGGAATAATATTTTTTTATTTCCCTGCCTTGCTCTTTCAAGAAGATATATGGAAAGTGCAAAGAACAGGCTTGTAAAGAGCAGACATCTTACCGTAGTACCGATTGTTTTAAAAGCAACCATCGCCATTATGGCAAAATAGAAGATATTATACGAAGTTGTACTCTTAGGCTGCCTTAATTCAACGGTCTTAAAGCAAATAAATACCGTTAAAGCAAAAAGTAAACCCTGAAGAAGAACAAGCCCCGAAGCCCCAAAATATTTTAAAACCGTATAAAATACGGCACTTGCACCCCATTCATGATCATACCAAGTATGAGTCGGAGTATAAGAAAGAAAATCAGTTTTCAAAAGACTTAATTTTTCAACTATATGAGCCCCCGCTATCAGCCTTGCCCATAAATCATTATCAGGTACAGGATTGAAACAGCACAATCCCATGCAAAAAATAAAAATCGTTGCTATAAAAAGTATTTTCTTCATCTGTTTTCTCAAATCCAATAAACTGATTATAGCATTTTTACAAGCATAAAAAAAAGAAGCAGAAATCTGCTTCTTTTCCTTCGCTTTTTCTTATTGTCTTAGCGCCTATATTGTCCTTTCGTTAACTATATTAATAAGTTTTAAAGTGCCGGTATTTTTTAAGTATGTTAGAGGAGATTTTCTGCCGAAATTTTTACGCCATTCCTTCATAAATTCTCCATTTTTCATAAGTGTATTAACATAATTTAAATTATTTCTGAAATTTATTGCTTTTTTAAAGATGTCTGAAATATAGCCCGAGTCATTATTTTGTTTAGCTTCAAGATAATGTCCGTACAAACTTTCCTGATATTTTCCGCTTTTTTTGGAAATACCTTTTTTTGTTGCCCCGACAATGTTAAAAAATTCTTCTTCTGTTAATTGCATAGAAGAGGGCATGAAAGAATTTCTGTCAAGTGAAATAAATTCGAGCTGACCTTTGTTGTTTGCCAGCGACAGTGTTGATTTTGTGCAATTATTCAGGGCAATGTTTTTAAAATAATCCATTTGACTAAAATCATCAAAGAATTTTGAAATAGCATCCTGAACAGCATTGATTTCATTTAAATCAACTTCAAAAGACTGAATATTGTTTGTTGTTAATGTTTTCTTTTCGACCATTATAAATCTCCTTACAGGGCACCCACAATTTAAATATCGGCATTAATACAAGAAACCTTTAATAATCAGACATGTTTTATTTAATAATACTTAATAATTATTTAACAAAAGGCAATTTTTTAAATCGTATATACTTTATATATATAAGAGGTATACATGAACGCATTAATCAAATTTATAAACAGAAGGAAAAGATTTAATACATTTATGTTATTGAACATATAGCACCGGTTTGCGGGTTTTGTTAAGGAATATTAACAAGGCAGGGGCAAATCGGGCAATTTTTGTGAGAAAAAAAACTTTATATAAGAGTAGAGAATAAACAGGAAGGAGTATTTAAGCCCAAATTCAAAAAAACGAAGAGGCTATGTTAAGGGACGAACAATAAACTATATACTAATCAGGCATTTTAAGCGAATTGATTAGCAAAAAAATTTTTTACTCTCTCTCTTAATATCCTCGTGTTTATTTGATGTTTGCAAACAATTGCAAACATTTTTTTTGCGAAAATTGCGTAGAGTGAGCAACAAAGTTGCGGAAACTCGAGAATGTGAGGACAACGTGAACGACTACGGCAAAGCCGTATAGTGAACACTTGTCCGAGAGAAAGCAATTTTCAAGAAGCGAAAATTCGGTAGGGTGGAGTCGAACGAAGTGAGCGAACCCGTGAGTGCAACAATCGTGCGGAGTGGTAAAAACCGTTAGGTTTTTAAAACGACGCTGCTAGATTGTGCAAGCCCGAATTTTCAAGACAGCAAAAAATCCAAGAAGCGAAAATTGCGTAGAGTGAGCAACAAAGTGGAGTAGGATGCCGCACCTTTCCTACACTTCCACCCAAACGTTTTTGTTATTCAACCCCTGAAGATGATTACGTTTTAATCGTAATTTTTTATACTGCTTATCGCTGTACAATTTACCCGTGTAATCGTAGACTGTGTATTTATTATTCTTTTTCACGATTATATATTCACCCAGTTTATCAATTTTATCGTATTTAATATCAAGGATTTTGCGGGCGCTGATATCCAGAAGCCCGTATCTGCCTTCTTTTTTCACAACAAAAGTATCATACAGGGGTTTAATTTTATCATTGTCATTATGCAATATCGTATTATTGTTAATATCAATTATGCCGTAATAGCCGTTTAGTTTTGTAAGGTAAATATTTTTGCCTATCTCTTCAAAACTGCGGTATTTAACGGGAACAACCGTTTCCTCGTTCATATCTATTATGCCGTAGTGCTTTTGATATTTTACAAGCAGTCTGTCGGGGGCGAGTTCACGCATATAGGAATATTTTCTGACTGTTACGGGTTTTGCGTTAGAATCGGTCAGTTGATATCCCTTTTGTCTGTTGATAATAAAATAGTGTTTATCCTCATAAATCAGATGCTGAACGCTGTTGCAGTTATCGATTAATACGGAACCGTCCGTATTATATATTGTACTGTTTGTAAAAATTTTTCTTGAGCCGTCCGAATAAAAGTTTGTTGTTGTTTCCTGAATTGCGTAATGGTCATTGCAGTCGGGGAATTTAACAACATCGTTTTTTACTTCTTTATTGATTAAATAAACGGGAGTGGAGGAAGAAGAACCTGATGAATTATTATGGTAATTGTGATGATAATTGTGCGAATGGTGATGATGGCCCGAGGCGCATACAACAGGTGATAACATTATTACCAATGCTAATAAATACACAAACTTCTTCATATTTAAGAGCCTCCACTTATTTTTTATAACGATTAGTGTTTTAAAAAGTTCTGTCTAGTGATTTTTCCGTTCCCAGTTATAAGCGGTTTTAATGCTTGTTTCAAGAGATTTAACAGGTTTCCAGTTTAAAGTAGTCTGCGCTTTTTTTGAGTTTGCATATAATACTGCAGGATCACCGGGACGTCTTTCTACAACTTTAACATCGATTTTCTTATCAAGCACTTTTTCACAGGTATCAAAAACATCTTTAACGCTGTTGCCGTTTTCTGTACCAAGGTTGAAGACGTTTGATTTGTTCTCTTTTTTCAGGTATTCATAAGCCAGCCTGTGAGCTTGGGCTAAATCTTCCACATTAACGTAATCTCTTATACACGTTCCGTCGGGAGTATCGTAATCATCGCCAAAAATTTTAAACGGAGCACCTTTATCAAAAACTGATTTTATTATGTTAGGTATTAAATGTGTTTCAGGCTCATGCCACTCGCCAATTCTTGCGTTTTCATCGCAGCCTGCCACATTAAAGTATCTTAATCTTATGGATTTTAAACCGTAAGCCCTGTCATAATCCTGCATTATTCGTTCCACCATGAGTTTTGAAGCCCCATAAGCATTAATGGGATTTTGCGGGTGATTTTCGTCTATGGGTGTATAAACGGGTTCACCGTATGTGGCACAAGTAGAAGAGAAAACTATTCTTTTAACATTGTGTTTAACCATTGCATCAAGCAGGTTTAAAGTTCCGAATACATTGTTTCTGTAGTATTTTGCAGGATTTTTAACGGATTCTTCCACAAGCGCAAATGCAGCAAAATGAATAACCGCTTCAATATTATACTTGTTAAAGACTCTGTCTATATCTTCAAACTTTCTTAAATCACCTTTTTCAAAAGATATATTGCCTGCAGATTTAAGAGTATTAATTGTTTCAATATGCCCTGTTTCAAGACTGTCAAAAATAACAATATCATAACCGGCATTTAAAAAATTAATAACCGTATGACTGCCGATATAACCTGCCCCGCCCGTAATAAGAATCATGTATGTAGCCTCCTGATATTATTTTATTCTAAAGCAATATCTGTTGCAATAAATATTTATCGCAGCTTATAGCCTCATTTTTTTAAATTTTGTAAATATAATTTACTAATTTAAAGCAATAATTTCTTCAAAAAAAACTTTATATAATTGGAAAAACTTGGAAAAACATGGAGAAACAGAAAAATGGCTTTAAATTTGTCGCCTGATATAGGCATAATTCGGATTCCGGATGAACTAATAAAAATAGATAATCCGTTGCAGCAAGTTTATGTTGATGAAAAACTTGATTCTGTAGAATATGCACAAAAAGTTTATAATGCTGAATTATGGGCAATGTGTTCACCGATTATTATGGCAACATTAGCAGTAATTTTCAGTATTTTTATTTAAGAAAAAAGGGATAAACCAAAGATATAAAAAAGCAGGTCAAAGACCTGCTTTTTTTATCCTTTAATATTAAATTTTGGTGTTGGTTTTTTTGTTACAGAATTTTTCATTGCTTCTTCCAGTTTTTTTATTTTATCTATTGTTTTCTGTATTTCTTCTGCTGTTTTTGATGAATTATTTTGTGTATTATTATATATTTTCGCACTATCATTTAATAGTTTTGATTTTTCATTTGACATTTCTTTTTGTGCTTCGTTAAGTTTTTTGTCCGATTCTATTTTTTTCTTTGCGTATTGTGAATAACTTTTATTTGAAGATGAACCACCGTCATTTACATATGTTTTGTTGACTTTCATATTTATCTCCTGTTTTATCTGCTACGTATATATATATTCCCTATATTATTTGTTTATAATCAATTTTTTATGTTTTTTAAAATTTCTTTATATAATCATATTTCTTAATACTAAATACTTGCAGAATAAAATCCCGTA
>JAEEGL012876119.1_pt1 | contig 13948 bp, 7 predicted proteins | sample 9134231 | NCBI WGS metagenome assembly JAEEGL01 (sample SAMN16246548, study PRJNA631951) | gut metagenome | biome: gut microbiome; feature: rumen; material: fiber-attached | host: Bos | place: Iran: Karaj | collected 2018-10
CAAAAAGGATATATGCCACTACGGATGCTAAAAAAGGAGCACTTAAAAGCCTTGCTGATTCAGAAGGTTATGAGGAATTTGTGGTTCCGGATAATGTCGGAGGCAGATTTTCGGTGCTTACGGCTGTGGGACTGCTGCCTATCGCGGTTGCAGGCGCAGATATCGATGCCCTGATGAAGGGAGCCGCAGAAGGCCGCGATATGGCAATAAACAATGATTTCGCAGATAATGATGCCCTAAAGTATGCGGCAATAAGGAATATACTGTACAGAAAGGGAAAGGCTGTAGAAATAGTGGCAAATTATGAGCCTTCACTTCATTATGTGTCGGAGTGGTGGAAGCAGCTCTACGGGGAGTCCGAGGGGAAAGACCAGAAAGGCATCTTTCCGGCATCCGTGGATCTTACTACGGACCTTCATTCGATGGGCCAGTTTATCCAGGACGGAGCCAGGATAATGTTTGAGACTGTGATCAATATTGAAAAAGTAAGGCATGAGATCACTATGAAAAAAGCGGATAATAATCTTGACGGGTTGGATTATCTTGCTGATAAAACAGTGGATTTTGCAAACAAATGCGCTATGAACGGTACCATTCTTGCGCATACTGACGGAAGTGTTCCCAATGCATTGATAAATATCCCGGAACAGACAGAACAGTATCTGGGACAGCTGTTTTACTTTTTTGAGTTTGCCTGCGGAGTATCGGGGTATATGCTCGGCGTGAATCCTTTCAATCAGCCCGGTGTTGAGAGTTATAAAAAGAATATGTTTGCTCTTTTGGGAAAACCGGGATTTGAAGACAAAACCGAGGAATTACGGTCAAGACTGTAAACATCAGCATCAGGATCCGAATGGTTCGGTTTTAAGAGGGTATTTATGGATAATCATAAAATAGATACGAAATGCGTGCAGGCGGGGTATCAGCCGGATAACGGAGAACCCCGGCAGATACCCATTATCCAATCGACTACATTTAAATATGATTCGAGTGAAGCAATGGGAAAGCTGTTTGATCTTGAGGAATCAGGGTATTTTTATACAAGACTCCAGAATCCGACTAATGATCATGTTGCAGCCAAGATAGCAGAGCTTGAAGGCGGAACTATGGGAATGCTTACAAGCTCCGGACAAGCGGCAAATTTCTTTGCGTTGTTTAATATATGCGAGAAGGGCAGTCATATAGTTGCTTCAGCTTCTATTTACGGCGGCACTTTTAATCTTATAGCAGTCACTATGGCAAAAATGGGGATAGATGCAACATTTGTGTCACCGGACTGTAGTGAGAAAGAGCTTTCTGCAGCGTTCAAACCGAATACGAGGGCTGTTTTCGGAGAGACCATAGCTAATCCTGCCCTTACCGTGCTGGATATTGAAAAGTTTGCAAAATCCGCACATGAACACGGGGTTCCTTTCATAGTAGATAACACATTTCCGACGCCTGTTCATTGCAGGCCGATAGAGTTCGGAGCCGATATAGTGACACATTCTACTACAAAATACATGGATGGACATGGCGCAGCTGTAGGGGGAGCTATCGTTGATTCCGGCAGATTTAGCTGGATGGCTCATGCCGAAAAATATCCGGGACTCACTGCTCCAGATGAATCTTATCATGGAATAGTATATGCTGAGAAAGTCGGGAACGAAGGCGCTTTTATTACAAAGTGCACCTCACAGCTTATGAGGGACCTGGGATGCATACAGGCACCGCAGAATTCGTTCATCCTGAATCTGGGACTTGAATCCCTGCATGTGCGTATGTCAAGACATGCCGCAAACGGTCTAGCCGTTGCGGAGTATTTACACAAGCATCCCAAAGTTTTACATGTCAGTTATCCTCATCTGAAAAGCGATCCGTATTATGATCTTGCAATGAAGTATATGCCTGACGGCGGATGCGGGGTTGTCTCTTTTGAAATAGAAGGGGGACGGTCTGCGGCAGAGACTTTTATGGGGAAGCTAAAAATTGCGGCAATAGAAACTCATGTTGCAGATGCAAGAACCTGCTGTCTGAACCCAGCTACATCTACACACAGGCAGATGACAGATGAACAGCTTAAGGCAGCGGGGATCCCGGCGGGACTCATAAGGATATCCTGCGGACTTGAGGCTGCAGAAGATATTATTTCCGACCTGGATCAGGCTTTATAAAGGAGAGCGGAAGATGAATATTGAAATAAAAAATGCATATGCGCTTGTTGACGGAAAAATTGAAAGACACAGTATTTATATTGAAAAGGATATCATAGCAGGAATAGATAGGAAGCCGGATAAATTCAAAAGCGAAAAGAGCATAGACGGCACAGACAGACTTGTCATACCGGGGCTGATAAACGCCCATACCCATTCATATATGGCTCCTTTACGTAATATTGCAGACGATATGCCTTTTATAGAGTGGCTAAAAAACGGTGTAGAGCCTGTAGAAAACCGCATGTCAGGGGAAGATGCATATTGGGGAGCCATGCTTGCCATCGCTGAAATGATACGCTGCGGAACAACTGCATTTAATGATATGCAGATGCATATCCACAATACAACAAGGGCTGTAAAAGAAAGCGGTATAAGAGCCGTTATTTCCCGAGGGCTGGTAGGTGATAAGTATGACAGAGACGACAGAAGGATCAGGGAAGCCTTCGAAGAGATGTCCGATGGAGAGGGAACAAACGGCAGGCTGACGTTTATGCTGGGTCCGCATGCGCCGTACTCTGCTGGTTTTGATTATTTAAGGGGAGTAGCTGATATAGCCAGGGAGAAAGGGCTGGGGATACATATCCACCTTGCCGAATCACAGTTTGAGATAGACAGCCTTAAGCAGGAACAGGGACTTACGGCCATAGAATACGCAGATAAAGCCGGATGCTTCGACGTACCATGCATAGCGGCGCATTGCGTAAAAGTAACTGAGTCAGACATTGCTCTTTTGGCCAGAAAAAATGTTTCCGTTGTAACAAATCCTGCATCCAATATGAAACTGGGTAACGGTTTTGCTCCGGTTCCCGAAATGCAGGCTGCCGGCGTGAATATATGTATAGGGACGGATGGAGCGGCTTCAAACAATACACTCAATATTTTCCATGAGATGAGCCTGCTCACTTTGATACACAAGGGAACGCATGCCACGCCGGTATGTATCGGTGCAAAAGACGCATTTGATATGGCGACGATAAATGGTGCAAAAGCCCTGGGTCTTGAAAAAGTAGGCATGATAAAGGAAGGATATAAAGCGGATCTTGCCATACTCGATATTAATACACCAAGCATGATCCCGCGGAATAATATGCTTTCAAGCCTTACATATTCGGCAAACGGGTCAGAAATAGATACAACGATAGTTGACGGCGAAATACTCATGGAAGGCCGCGAATTGAAAACCATTGATCTGGAGAGGGTTCTTTACGAAGCAAATGCCATGATGGAAAGGCTTAATCCTTAGTAACAGCATAAAATGCGGTCAGAAGAAAACAGCGAAAAAGTACTTAAGCCATATTTGTCACCGCTTTCAGTCTGGGCGCTTTCTTTTGGGTGCGCTGTAGGTTGGGGAGCTTTTGTGATGCCCGGAACGACATTCCTGCCGAAAGCCGGAGCAGTCGGTACACTTGTCGGGATTATCATAGGCGCGATAATAATGCTTATCATAGGCATGAATTATCATTACCTGATAAATAAATATCCGGATGCGGGGGGAACACTTACATATACAGTAAAATCGTTCGGCTATGACCATGGATTTTTAAGCGCCTGGTTTCTGGCTTTGGTCTATCTGGCGATTATCTGGGCAAATGCATCGGCATTGGCATTGATAAGTAAAAATCTGCTGGGAACGACATTTCAGTTCGGATTTCACTACCGGATATTGGGATATGACGTCTATCTGGGAGAAGTACTTCTTTCAATAACTGCGATCATCATATGCGGTTCAATATGTATCAAAGGCAAACATCTGGCAGCTGTCGTACAGGTTATATTTGCCCTGCTGCTTATAGGCGGTGTAATAATATGCGCATCTGTACTGGTTGCGAAAAACCATGGTTTTGGAGCTGTGTCAGTACCAGCATTTTCACCGAACGGAAAGCCTGCGTTAAGCCAGATATTTACTATTGTTGCATTATCCCCATGGGCTTTTGTCGGATTTGAATCCGTATCAAATTCAGCGCAGGGCTTTAAGTTTTCCACTAAAAAAACGATATGGATCTTTGTGGCAGCCTTAACTACGGGAGCACTGGTTTATATTATACTGACGGAGATGGCTGCATTTGTCCAGCCGGAAGGATATTCCGACTGGGTAGGATATATCGGCAATCTTGAAGAGCAGAAGGGACTGGCAGGATTACCTGCCTTTTTTGCAGCTGATTCAGCGCTTGGAAAAGCAGGGGTGATAATTCTTGGGACAGCAGCCCTTGCCGGTATAGTAACAGGCCTCATAGGGAATTTTACAGCAGGGAGCCGTCTTCTGTATTCAATGGCAGAAAACGGGATGCTCCCCGGATGTTTTAAGGAGCTTAATAAAGACGCAACCCCTCAAAACGCGTTGCTTTTTCTGATGGCCATATCATTTTTCATACCGTTCCTCGGCCGGACCGCCATAGGATGGATCGTAGACGTAAACACCGTCGGCGCGACGATAGCATATACATATACGTCAGCGGCGGCTTATGCAGAGGCAAAAAAAGAAAAAAACAGGAAAATACAGATCACCGGTATCATCGGAACGGTTATGTCTGTTGTTTTCTTCTTCTATTTCATGTCATGGTCTGTAGGAGCGATGTCAACAGAATCATATCTTATTCTTGCAAGCTGGAGCATATTGGGATTTGTATATTTCAGGTTTGTATTCTCGAAAGATGATAAAAAACGTTTCGGGAAATCCACTATTGTCTGGATAGGGCTTTTGTTTCTTATTTTTTTCACTTCCCTGATGTGGATAAGGCAGGCAACGGACGACATGACTAAAGAAGTCGTTAAAAGCATAAGCGAATACTATGAAGAGAAGCATTCAGACAAAAATATTGAAGACATAAAAGAAGCGGAAGCATTCCTTGCGCAGCAGATGAAGAATGCTGAGAGGTCCCTTACCAGAAACAGCATAATCCAGATGACGATCATAGTCGCAAGCCTTGCCATCATGTTCAGCATATACTCGACTATTACAAAGCGTGAAAAACAAATGGAGACGGAAAAGATAAAAGCTGAGGAGAGAAGCCGGGCTAAGAGCGCATTTCTTTCAAACATGTCACATGATATAAGGACTCCCATGAATGCGATAGTCGGATATATTAATCTTGCGGAACGTGAAGGAGTGACCTTTGATGAAATGAAGGATTACCTTGATAAGATCAAGGGATCCAGCAACCAGCTTCTTGCCCTCATTAACGATATTCTTGAGATGAGCAGGATTGAGAGCGGCAAGATGCAGATAGACCTTATGGCTGTGGACCTTAAACGGACTATAGGTGATATCGAGGATATGTTTGCTGTCCAGATGTCAGAAAAGGAGATTTCATTTACGGTTGATGTATCAGATATCAGGAATAAAAACGTTTATTGCGATAAAATACTCCTGAACCGCGTGCTCTTAAATCTGGTCAGCAATGCATACAAATTTACTCCCGTGGGCGGCACTGTTTCAGTAAAGGCGGTAGAGAAAGAAAGCTTTATGGAGAATACCGGTAACTATGAGATACGGGTGAAGGACAATGGCATAGGAATGTCAGAGGAATTCGCCGTTAAGGTGTTTGAGGCTTTTGAGAGGGAGAGGACTTCAACGGTCAGCGGTATACAGGGTACAGGTCTGGGCATGTCGATATCTAAAAGCATAATAGATCTTATGGGAGGGACTATTGATGTAAAAACCGCCCCTGAAAAAGGAACGGAGTTTATCATAAAACTGAGCTTTGAGCTTCAGGAGAACGATGACGTACGTGATGAAGAAGCGAAAAAAGAAAAACATGACCAGCATAATCTTACGGCAGATTTCAGCAGTATGAGGATCCTTCTGGTGGAGGATGTCCCGATCAATCGGGAGATAGCGACCCTTCAGTTAACGGAATTCGGATTTGCCGTAGAAACCGCAGAAAACGGAAAAGAAGGTTTAGAAAAAGTATCTGCAAGCACTCCGGGCTATTATGATGCAGTCCTTATGGATATCCAAATGCCGGTCATGGACGGATATGAAGCGACGAGGATGATAAGAGGGATAAAAGACCGGCAATTGGCCAATATCCCGATCATCGCCATGACGGCTAATGCATTTTCAGAGGATGTAAAAAAGGAGAAGGATGCCGGAATGAGCGGTCATATCGCGAAGCCTGTAGATGTTAATAATATGCTGGAGGTATTACGGGAAGTTCTGGCATAAGCATATGGAAATCTGATTGAAATAGTATGCGGAGTCAGAATTGACCACAAAATGTGTGGTCAACATAACACTTGCAATACGGACCATAAAGATGTATAATGTGCGGAGTTATTCAGAAATGAGTGCATTTATAAAACAAATTTTTTGAAGGGAGATCATCATGAACAAGAAGATTGTAACGATCATTACTTCTCTTGCGATCACGGCGCTTGCTGTAGTTCCGGCGTTTGCTGCTTCCGGATCCGATATAGATGCGGCACAGGCAGCTCAGGATGTACGCAATGAGAGGATTGCAACCGATAAGGCGAACCTGGCTAGTTTCCAGGAGTCTGAAACGGCAAAGGGAGAAGCTGCAAAGGCTGCAGGACAGGAAGCGGCTGAAACCGGAAGGGAAGCAGTAACTTCATTCCAGAACGGCCAGCTTGAAAAGAGCCAGACAGAGAATTCAGAGAGACTGTCTGCGCTGGAAGTTGCCCAGAGTTTTCTGAATTCTTTCTGGTCATCACAGAAGGATGCGGAGAATGCGGAAAAGCAGGATAATATTTCAAAGCAGGAGAAGATTAATAAATATCTTTCCAGCCTTTGATCTTAGTATATAATAATACTTGAAATTAAGACCCCGGGCAGTACGGCTGCCCGGGGTTTTGATTTGAATAAAACAAAAGCCTTTGGTATCATTAAATGAGTGGCAGACGAGAAACGGTGGGAATCGTGTATCAGAAAAAATAAATTCTTAAGGAGGATACACTATGTCGAGCGAAATCAAGGATATTAATCTGGCGTCTTCAGGAGAGACAAAGATCGAGTGGGTCAGACAGCACTGCGACCTGCTGAGGACCCTGTATGATGAATTTGAAAAAACAAAACCTTTTACCGGAAAAAAGATCGCGCTGTCCGTTCATTTGGAAGCAAAAACGGCGTTCTTATGTCTGACTATGGCTGCAGGCGGAGCCGAGATGTATATTACCGGATCCAATCCTTTGTCTACACAGGATGATGTGGCGGCTGCCCTGGTAAAACACGGACTTGAAGTACATGCCTGGCACGGCACGACAGATGAAGAGTACAATCGTCATATCAACGCGGTTTTGGCTGTCGGACCGAATATAATCATTGATGACGGAGGGGATCTTGTTCATGGAATGCATACGAAATACAAGGAACTTATACCGGATGTTATCGGTGGATGTGAAGAAACGACAACAGGCATAATAAGGCTTGAAGCCATGAATAAGGCCGGTGATCTGAAGTTTCCCATGGTACGTGTAAACAATGCCATGATGAAGCATTTCTTTGATAACCGCTATGGGACAGGACAATCTGTATGGGATGGCATAAATCGTACGACAAACCTTATCGTGGCCGGCAAGACGGTAGTTGTTGCGGGATACGGCTGGTGCGGAAAAGGCGTTGCAATGAGGGCTAAGGGCCTGGGTGCTAAGGTGATCGTTACCGAAATAGATCCCGTAAAAGCTATTGAAGCTATAATGGACGGATTTGACGTGATGCCTATGAAGGAAGCGGCTGCACACGGAGATATCTTTGTTACCGTTACAGGCTGTGACAAGGTTATAGACAGTGAAGACCTGGCAAATATAAAGGACGGGGCAATACTTACAAATGCAGGCCATTTTGACTGTGAAGTAGACATGGCATGGATCCATGCAAATTCAAAAAGATCCTGGGAAGCACGGAACAATATAATGGGATATGAACTTCCCGGAGGACAGACCATATATGTCCTTGGAGAGGGAAGACTTGTAAACCTTGCCTGCGGTGACGGTCATCCCGCAGAAATAATGGATATGTCATTTGCAATTCAGGCGCTTTCTGCAAAATACCTGGTCGAACATACAGCTGATATAAAGGAGAAGCTTATCGATGTGCCTGTTGAGGTAGACCGACGTGTAGCGGAAATGAAGCTGGAGTTTTTAGGAAAGAAAATAGATATCCTTACGCCCGAGCAGGAGGCATATCTTAATAAGTCGCTTTAAGCTTCATGATCGAAATTTTGACATGCGGACTGTCATAATATAGAATAGAATTTCGGCTGGCTGAGTCTGGAGCGTTGACTCTCCGGTCCTGCGCAATGAGAGCCCACGAACCGTGTCAGGTCGGGAACGAAGCAGCACTAAGAGGTGTCTTTCATGTGACGCAGGGTACCCGGGGACGAGCTTCGGGTTTGGTCAGCTTTTTATTTCGGAAATTCTGAAACAGTATCAAATTGGCAGGCAAACGGCCTGTATATTGATAGAGTACGATAGTTTTCAATAATATGAGGAGGTATTTGGGGAATGGGAGCAAAAGAAGCTATTGAAGCAGGGAAGACGACTATAGGAATCGAATTCGGATCTACAAACATCAAGGCTGTATTGATCGGTGAGGATTTCAAGGTTTTAGCATCCGGCAAACACGGATGGGAAAACCGGTTAGAAAACGGGATCTGGACTTACAGTCTTGATGATATCTGGAACGGAGTTCAAGACTGTTATCTGGAACTGAAAAAGGATGTAAAAGAAAAATACGGGACTGAATTAGAAACCACGGGAGCAATCGGGATATCTGCCATGATGCATGGATATATGGTGTTTAATGAAAAAGATGAACTCATGGTGCCTTTCAGGACATGGAGAAATACTATCACGGCCGAAGCAGCAGACAAGCTTACAGAGCTTCTGGATTTCAATATACCGCAGAGATGGTCCATCGCGCATCTTTATCAGGCCATATTAAATAAAGAAGAACATGTTAAAGATATACGCACCCTGATGACACTTTCTGAGTATATTCACTGGCAGCTTACGGGTGAGAAGGTTGCGGGAGTAGGCGAAGCGTCCGGTATGTTCCCGATAGATTCATCTGTGAATGATTATGATCAGGCCCGTCTTGACAAGTTTGATCAGAAAACGGCAGAATACAATTTCCCATGGAAAATACGGGATATCCTGCCCAAGGTTCTTGTTGCGGGAGATGATGCAGGAAAGCTTACGGAAGAAGGGGCAAAAAAACTGGATCCTACAGGCAGCTTAAAAGCCGGTATCCCGATGTGTCCTCCTGAAGGTGACGCCGGAACCGGGATGACAGCAACTAATTCAGTCGCAGTACGCACGGGTAATGTATCTGCAGGTACAAGCTGTTTTGCTATGATAGTTCTGGAAAAGCCGCTCTCAAAGGTGTATCAGGAGCTGGATATGGTGACTACTCCGTCCGGAAAGCCTGTCGCCATGGCACATGTGAATAACTGCACATCTGATCTCAACTACTGGGTCAATATTTTTAAGGAAGTATTGGAACTTGCCGGAGCAAAGCAGCCGGACGATCTCTATACGATGCTCTTTAATAAAGCATTGACAGAAGATCCTGATTGCGCCGGGGTTCTGTCGTATAACTATTTTTCCGGGGAACCCGTAACAGGGATGGAAGAAGGAAGGCCGCTTCTTGTCCGTACACCTGATGCCAGGTTTGATCTGGCGAATCTAATGCGTTCTATTCTGTACTCGGCGATGGGTGCGCTTAAGATAGGAATGGACATACTTATAAGACAGGAGCATGTCGAGGTGGACAAGATCACGGGACACGGCGGATGGTTCAACTCAGGTGAAGCCGCAGCAAAGGTTATGGCAGCGGCACTCGATATACCGGTATCGACTATGGCGACTGCCGGGGAAGGCGGCCCTTGGGGACAGGCCATCCATGCATCATATATGATCAATAAAACTGACGGTGAGACACTGGACGATTTTCTTTCAAACAAGGTCTTTGCAGATGCGAAGACGGTGAATACGGCACCTGACAAGAAAGACGTCGAGGGCTTTGACAAATGGCTTGCTGTGTATAAAGCAGGGCTTCCTATCGAACGCGCGGCAATCGACAGCATAAAGTAATGCCGTAATTTACGCTATGCATACGGAGCACGTTTTATATGTGCTCCGTATATTATTGTATAAACAAAATCTCTTTTCTATCCGATAAAAAATACATGAGAATAGATTTGAACCAGCTGCAGACAAAAAATATCGAAGACCCGGCGGCATCGGCAGCGCCCTTTAAAAGCGGGTCTTCAAAAAGTGCGGCAAAAGCATCGGACGCGTTTTCCGTCAATTCAAACGGCATCAGATTTGGTCATTCCGAAGATAATATTCTATCCCATGACAAGATTAAAAAGAAATCCGTGATGGATCAGGCAGCAGAGACGACCGCTTTAGGAGCTGATCTTCAGATGGACCAGATGCTTGTAGTGGCGCAGACCATGTCACCGCAGGATGCGAAAAAGCTCTCGGAAGAAGGCTATGACATGAGCGATATGGATCCTGCAGACGCTGTACATTCCCTGGACAGGATGAAGATTCGTCTGGCAGAGGCCGGGATAAATGTGGCCGGATATACAGATACCGTACCAGCTGACAAGGTAGCCGAGGTTACCGGGCAGAGCGTGGATTCTGCAGAGTTGTCTGCAATCCGGAAAAACGGATCAGCGGAAACTGAGGGGGAGAGCGGATTTTTCCCACAAAATACTACAATTGCAGATATAGCCTCTGCGCTCACGGAATATGATCTTCCTGCAAGTGAAGATAATATAGACCTTGTAAAAGAGGCGTTATACATGGCGTCAGAGCTGAAGGAGATAACGGATAATACCAGGTTGTTTCTGGCTTCGGAAGGAATGGAGCCTACTATAGACAACGTATTCATCGCTGAATATTCAAGCGGAAGGGCAAGGTTTGGGGGAAATGCGAAATATGTCGCGGATGAGGCCGGATATGTAGGAAAGGCCGGATCGGTAAATAATGAATTATCGGAATTGAAACCGGAAGAAGATCCGGATCCTGCTTTTGAAAAACAGATTGCGGATATAATAGAGCAGGCCGGCTATGAGGTTGTCCGGGAAACAAAAGAAGATGCGTATAAATTGATAAATGCCGGTATTCCGCTTACAGAAGATACATTCAGAATATATGAGGATGCAGGTAATATAGACATCCGTCCGGTGAAACGGGAGATCATGGATGCTTTAGCGTCCGGAAAAAGAGCAAAGGATGCATATCTTATTTCCGATTATAAAAATATCAAGGCTGAGAGAATGACGAAAGAAGCAGCACTTTCGATGTCTGCGGATATAAACATAAAAAATATTGATAAAAATATAACCCTTGACACAGGATATCTGGAACGGGATGTCGAAAATCTGAAAGCTAAGGAAAAAGAAGCGTTTGATCTGCTGGAAAAAACCCTGTCGATCAGGTCAGATATATTAGATGCACCTGCAGAGTTGATAGCGGACAGGACAGTTCTTGAGATATTTACAGGGACACAGCCGCTGTTTATACAGCAGACGGGCGATAACGTACCGGAAAGAGCCGGAGCGGACGGAGAGACAGGTCTCATAGGGCTTCATGAAAGGGCTTTAGATTATACGCAAAAATATGAAAAGCTGAATCAGACATATGAAGCGGTAGGGACGGAGGTCAGGGCAGATCTCGGCGACAGCATAAAAAAAGCCTTCGCAAATACGGATTTTGATAAGATACTGCAAGAGCTTAAGATAGAGCACACTCCCATGAGCGAAAGAGCCGTAAGGATAGCATCCTATTCCCATATAGATCTTACGGCCGGGAATGTAGAAAGGATACATGAAGCGGATGACAGACTGAGCAGAGTGCTCAATATGCTGACCCCCGCAAGAGTCCTTGGATTGATAAGAAACAATGTCAATCCTCTTGAGGTATCTCTCGGAGAGCTGGAAGGAAAACTTACTGAAATTGAAGATGCTGAAAACCGTCCGGCGGAGGATTTTGCAAGATATCTTGTGTCAGCTAGGAACAGAGGAGATTTATCAAATGAAGAGGCAGCCTCATATATAGGGATATACCGGCTGGTAAATACTATAAACAGCGGAGACCATAGGGCAATAGGAGCTTTGGTCGCAAGCGGGGCAGAGCTTAGTTTCTCAAATCTTCTTTCTGCTTCGCGTACAGGACAAAAAGGACATATAGACAAATATATAGATGAAAGCTTCGGCAGTTTGGAAAAAGTCTTTTCAGACGGAAATCCGCGTATAGATCAAATGATACGGGCAGCGTTTTCCTCAAACCGGGAGGCAGCCGACAGAGAACATTATGAGGATGAATCCAGAAGATTCGCAGAGGCGGCAAAGGCTGAAGCTGAAATATACAGAGCGCTTGAAGAAGCGGATATTCCCCGCAGCGCAAATAATATCAGCGCATATGAACAACTGATGGCGGAGAACGGCAATAAGTTCGCAAAAGATCTATATAACAGCATATCCGAAAGGTCAAAAGAAAGAATAAAGAAAAACAGCCAAAAAACCATTAGCGCCTTAGGAGAGGGAGATCCCGAAAAGATCAAAGAGTCTTATGATGAAATGGTCAAGGCAGAGCTTATCGGTGCCCTGGAGGGCGAAAGGCTTGACATCAGGGCATTACAGTCAAAGGACAGAGTCCTTTCCGTTAAAGGAGCCCTGGCAAAAACCGAAGAATATAACATACCAACAGAATTCAAAGGAGAAATAATCAATATAAATTTAAAATTAAGGCATGGCGAAAATCAAAATTCGGTCGATATATATTTTGAGACCGAAGATTTCGGTTCTGTCCATGCAGGGCTCCGAGTGACGGACGGGATCCGGGGAGTCATAAACTGCAAAAGGACAGCCGGAAATGATTTTATGAGAGAGCGGCTTGATTCGATAAAAGAATCAGTAAGCAGGGTATCAGGAAAAACAACAGATCTAAAAGTCGGAAATATGGATATTCCCGATGACAATGAAGCCATGGATGGCGAAAAGGCAGAAAACGCTATGCTCTACCGGGTAGCGAAAGCAGTACTAGATACGGTACTGTTGTAATGAAAAATAATTGAGAGGAGCCATCCATGAAGATCAACAGCAATATCACGGCGTATATTACCAATAATTCCTATATGCAAAACGAAAGAAGGCTGAGCAATTCGACAGCCAGGCTTTCAAGCGGCTATAAGCTTAATACTGCGGGTGACGATCCGGCAAATTTTGCTATAGCGGCAAAAATGCATTCCATGATAAAGGGACTTGATAAAGTAAAGACAAACACTACAACGGGCATGTCTGTACTGGAAACAGCCGAAGCGGCTATGGGAGAGATCGAGTCTATGGTCCAGAGAATGAATGAACTTGCCATAAAGGGCGCGAACGGCACGCTTTCCAGTTCCGACAGGCAGAACATACAGGATGAAGTAGATCAGATACTGAAGGAGATAGATCGTATCGCCGATACAACAGAATTCAACGGAATGAAGCTCCTTAACGGCACATTCAATGACAGGGGATATACAAATGATCTTCAGGTGAAGGTGATGGATTACTCCGAACAGGTTAATGCCGGAAAATACATGATCAAGCTGAATAAGAACGGTGATGAGTATACACTTGATGATGCAGCCTCTTTACCGCCGGGATATAAAACCGTTACCGATCTGTTGGGCACAAAAGAAAACAGCAAGATCACGATCAATGTGGATACTATTGAAAATGATGATAAATCATCAACTGATTATGTAACGATAAAGGGACTAAGAGGGACAGAGCTTCGTG
>JAEEGL013041738.1_pt1 | contig 13948 bp, 12 predicted proteins | sample 9134231 | NCBI WGS metagenome assembly JAEEGL01 (sample SAMN16246548, study PRJNA631951) | gut metagenome | biome: gut microbiome; feature: rumen; material: fiber-attached | host: Bos | place: Iran: Karaj | collected 2018-10
CGTCGAAGTGGAACTCCTCGAGCCAGTATTTGCAGTTGGAGAGCAGGAAGTGGATGACGTCGTCCTTGCCGTAGTCGAAGCACAGCGAGTCCCAAGCGGGATGCTCGTGGCGGTCGCCGGCATAAAAGAACTGGTTGGGGTCGCCACATAGGTTGCCAAGACCCTCGACCTCGTTCTTCACGGCATGAGAGTGAACAATGTCCATGATGACGGCGATGCCCATCTTGTGGGCGGTGTCAATCATCTCCTTCAGGTCCTCGGGCGTGCCGAAGCGCGAGCTGGGAGCGAAGAAGCTGGAGACGTGATAGCCGAACGAGCCATAGTAGGGATGCTCCTGAATAGCCATCACCTGAATGGCGTTATAGCCGTCCTTCTTGACGCGAGGCAGCACGTTCTGCGTGAACTCCTTGTAGGAACCTACCTTCTCGGCATCCTGACCCATGCCGACATGGCACTCATAGATGAGCAGCGGCGACTTGTCGGGCTTGAAGGTTTTCTTCTTCCAGACATAGGGTTTTTCGGGGTTCCACACCTGGGCAGAGAAAATCTTCGTCTGGTCGTCCTGAACCACACGGCGGCACCAGGCGGGAATACGCTCGCCTTCTCCCCCATTCCACTTCACCTTCATCTTATAGAGCTGTCCGTGCTTCAGGGCCTTCTCCGAGAGTTTCAGTTCCCAGTTGCCGGTGCCCTCTATGCGCTTGCACTTATACTTCTCGGTCTCCTGCCAGTTGTTGAAATCGCCGACGAGATAAATCTCGGTAGCATTGGGCGCCCACTCACGGAACACCCACCCCTTGGCAAGCTTATGCAGGCCGAAATAGAGATGGCCGGTAGCGAAATCGGAAAGCGTGGTCTTACCGTTCCGTGTCAGTTGGCCCAACTTCCACAAAGCGTGGTCGTGACGGCCACGGATGGCGCCCTCGAAGGGCTCCAGCCAGGAGTCATTACGGACGAGGCCGATGTGTTGTGGTGCTTCGTCCACTATCTTAACGGTCTTCTTACGAGTTGCCGGTTTCTTGGCAGTTGCGGTTTTCTTTGTTGTTGCCATAGTTCTTTACGCCTTTACTTTAAAGATTGCTTTCTTGATTTCTGCCGATTCAGAGATGCAGGGCGCATGACCGTCCTGCGGGAAAAAGATGGCCATCTGGCCCGGCTGGCAGGTGACATAAGTCTGAGCCAGCGTGTCTCCATACTTGGTGATGTCCTTCTCGGCATTGTACTCAAACGAGGGAAGGTCGCAGAGCGGTGTGTAACCGAAGGTCTCGGCCGTGTCGAGAGGTATCTGGATGTCAATCATCTTGACGTGAGTCTCCAGAACAGCCGCTTCCCTGCTGCGGCCTTTCGCCGTAGTGACATTGACAAAGAGGTCGCCCTCCTTGATCGGATACTTGCCTGCTTCCATCGCGTTCAGGTCGTGGTCTTTCAGAAACGCCACGACATCGGCAAACAGGGGATTCAAGCCCACGTACTTGCCGAGGTTGTCAACTGTGTCGATAATCATAATATCTGCGTGTTTAAAGTTAATCACTATTTGGCCAACTGACGGTAGCCGTTCGAGTAGGTGCCGGTAGCAATGACATTGCCGTTACGGTCTTTCTCGACAAAGGCGCCATCGCGCTTGTCGTTGACGTAGGTGCCTTCAAAGCGCTTGCCGTCCTTGTCTTCCTCAATGGCTGGCCCATTGCGTTTGCCGTCCTTGAACGAGCCCTTGAACTTCGAACCGTCGGCATAGCGTGCCACGCCTTCGCCGTCAATCTTTCCGCCCTTGAACTGTCCCTCATACACGTCGCCGGCACGCGTGGTCAGCTTGCCGCGCCCGTTGGGTTTGTCACCACTCCATTGTCCTACATAGGTATTGCCGTTCTTCCAGACAATGGTGCCATGGCCTTGCTTGTCACCACCCTGGAACTGACCGGTATACTTGTCGCCATTGGCATAGTTGATGATACCTGAACCAGTACGCTCACCCTGAACGTAATCGCCTTCGTAGACGTCGCCGTTCTGGAAACGGTAGATACCCTTGCCATGCTGCAGGTCGTTCTGCCACTGGCCGTTGTAGACGTCGCCGGAAGCGTAGCGGTAGGTACCCTTCCCCGAGCGCTGGTTGTTCGCCCACTGGCCGTTATAGGTAGAGCCGTCGCCCCAGTCGTAGACGCCGTGGCCATGCTTCTTGTCGTCCTTCCAGTCGCCCTTGTAGAAAGCACCGCTGGCAAAAGTGTAGGTACCTTTGCCCTCGCGTTTGTCGAGTTTCCACTCGCCGTCGTACTTGTCGCCGTTGTAATAGTACATCACGCCGTGACCCTGCTGATAGTCGCGGAACCACAGACCGTCGTACTTATTATTATTGGAGAAATAGTAGATGCCTTTACCGTGCTGCTGGTCCTGGAACCATTGGCCTTCGTACTTCTCGCCGTCGTAGAAAGTGTAGACGCCGTAGCCCTGACGACGGCCTTTCTCGTATTCGCCCTCGTACCAGTTGCCATTGGTATACGTTGTCTTACCCTTGCCCTGAGGCTTCCCCGCGACCATCTCACCGCTATACTCACCACCATCGCGGGTCGTGGTGGTGCCGAGCGTTAGTTTTTGTGCGCTACCCAACAATGGAAGGGCAGCCAAACAAAGAGTTAAAATATAGTGTCTCAAAACGTAGTCGTCTTATTGTTTGGGGCAAAGATAAAGAAAAAAAGCCATCTGACAAAATAGATTGCATTTTTTAACGGGAAATTCAAAGATTATTAGTATTTTTGCACGCAAAAGCATATAAAAAAGTAGAAGGCATGAAGTTTATTGCGATTATTCCGGCGCGTTATGCGTCGACCCGCTTTCCAGGGAAGCCATTGGCCATGCTCGGCGGGAAAACGGTAATCCAGCGTGTATACGAACAGGCCGTCAGCGTGCTTGGCGAGGCCTATGTGGCGACAGACGACGAGCGCATCATGAAGGCCGTCGAGGCGTTCGGCGGAAAGGCCGTGATGACGCGTAGTGACCATAAGAGCGGAACCGACCGCATTGAGGAGGCGATGGAAAAGATCGAGGAACGAGGAACGAGAAACGAGGAACGAGAAGATACCATCGTCATCAACGTGCAGGGCGACGAGCCGTTTATCCAGCGCTCACAGATAGAAACGCTCTGCCACCTCTTTGACGACCCCAACACACAGATAGGTACCCTCGGCAAACGGTTCGACACGATGGAGGCTGTACAAAACCCCAACTCGCCAAAGATTGTACGCGACCTCAAGGGCTTTGCGCTTTACTTCAGCCGCTCGGTTATCCCCTACGTTCGTGGACAAGAGACCGCAACGTGGCTGCAGCACTTCCCCTACCTGAAACATCTCGGCATCTACGCCTACCGTCGAGAGGTGCTGGCAGAAATAACGAAGCTGCCCCAGAGTCCGCTGGAGGTAGCAGAGAGTCTGGAGCAGCTGCGATGGTTGCAGAACGGCTATCGCATACGGGTCGGCGAGACCGACGTGGAAACGGTAGGCATCGACACGCCGGAAGACCTGGAGCGTGCCGAAGCGTTCCTCAAACAGTTATAACTTGAGTTTCTTCTTTACACCCTTGCTCTCGTTCTGCAGACGATCGAGAGCTGTGACGACGTAGACATACTTCTTCTTGCCGTCATCATAGGGCAGTTTCAAGAACGGCTGCGTGGTGATAGCCACCATCTTGGAGGCGTCGGCCACATTCACCTTCTCCTTGGCACCAAAGCGGTAGACGACATACTTTACGGCCTCGTCGCGCCAGCCCTTACCCTTGGGAGCCGTCCAGAAGAGCATATAGCCGTCGCTCGTCCACACAGGCTTTACGCCCTTCACCTTTCGCGGCGCCTTACCGTCGATAAACGGCATAGCAGGCTGCAAAGCGGGGTAACGCCAATAGTTCTCGCGCAGCATCGTGCCATAGTTTCCCACGTTGTCGACGGCAGCCTTGGCATACCACAGTACGGTGCCCTTAACAGCCGGCAACGCTTGGTGCAGGCGCATCTTGGCTGCGAGCTGGTGGGAGGCCGGATTCTGCGGGTCGGCATACTTCACCGTGCGCTCCACATCCTCGCCGATAACAAGGGGACGCTTGGCAGCATACTGACTCCACCAGCGAATTAGCGTGTCGTAGTCGGCGGCCTTGTTACCTATCTCCCAATATATCTGCGGTACGCAATAGTCGAGCCAGCCATTGTTAACCCACATCAGGACGTCGGCATAGAGATCGTCGTAGTTCTGCAGGCCGTTGGTCTGGCTACCAATGGCGTCGCTCTTCTTATTACGATAGATGCCGAATGGCGAGATACCGACCTTGACCCAGGGCTTGGTGTCGTGGACGGTTTTATAGAACTGCTCAATGAAGCGGTTGACATTATAACGGCGCCAGTCGTGAATGTTTCGGATGCCATTGGACTGCTGCTGATACAGGGCTGCGTCGGGAATGGTCTGACCGGCAGCCGGATAGGGATAGAAGTAGTCGTCCATGTGGATGCCGTCAACATCGTAGCGGCTGACGATGTCGCGAGCCACCTCGCAGATGTAGTCGCGGTTCTCGGCCAAGCCGGGATTGAGGATGGTCAGTCCGTCGTACTCGAAACAGTTCTGGGGCTTGCGCATCTTGATATGGTTGGGAGCCAACTGCGTCGTCGTCTTCGTACGGGCACGGTAGGGATTGATCCAAGCATGCAGTTCCATGCCTCGGCGGTGGCATTGTTCTATCATCCATTGCAGGGGGTCCCAGTAAGGACTGGGAGCCTGGCCCTGACGGCCAGTCAGGAAACGACTCCACGGCTCGAGGCTGCTCTCATAGAGGGCATCACACTCGGGACGAACCTGAAAGATGATGACGTTGCAGCCATCTTTCTGCAGTTCGTCGAGCTGGTAGGACAAGGTCTGCTGCATCTTCTGCGTACCCATGCCCTGGAACTGGCCGTTCACACATTGTATCCAGGCGCCGCGCATCTCGCGCTTATGCTGCGCCGATAGCGTTAGCGACAGCATCGCCAACAAAACCACAAGCAATTGTCTCATTATCTTATCTTTCATTTTCACTCAGGTATTTGTAGATTTCTCCAGTCCAGTCGGCGCCGTTCTCAGGACAATATGTGCGGATGCCCATCTGGCTAGCAACGGCCACATTGCGAGGACCGTCGTCGACGAAGAGTGTCTCCGAAGGGACGATATGCTCGGCCATGAGTACGCGATGGAAGAACTCCGTATCGGGCTTCATCACACCTAACTTATAGCTGCAATAGCAGGCGTCCATATAATCTTCGATGGAGTGTCCATCGCCGTCGAATTCGGGCGACATGGCCCACGACATCATAAAGGGATTGGTGTTCGACAAAAGGATGAGCCGGTAGCCCTCGCTACGCAGGCGGCGCAGAGCATCCAGATTACGCTGGGGCAGCTCGCGACAATAGCCCAACCAGGCATGGCGACACTCGTCGAAAGTGAGTTCGCGTCCGGCAAGCTTTCCTAACTCCACGCGGAACGTATCGGCATCGATAGCGCCACGCTCCAGGTCGCCAAAGATGCCACCTTGCGTGTAGGCGTCAAGACGCTTGTCGGCATCGGCAACGCCTAAAGCCTGAAAACGGCAGATAGCCTGCGGCTGGTCGAGGGTGATGATGACACCCCCTAGATCAAATATGATGTTCTTAATCATGGTCTTTATCGAAATAATGGGGTTTCTGACGGCGTGCTTCGTCAAAAGAGACGAGCGGCTGATGTTCTTGGTCGTAGTTCTGGCGCAGATGCTCGTATTTGTCACTTAACTCACGGCTGACGGCGTCCTGGTCAGACATCAGACGGGCGGCAACAAGGGCGTTCTGAGACGCATCTTTCATCCAGACGACAGGGCCGCCATAGACAGGGGCTATTTTCAACGCCACGTGCAACTCGCTGGTAGTGGCGCCACCAATCATAATCGGGATGTTCAGGCCAGCACGACGCAATTCCGTGGCAACATTGACCATCTCCTCAAGACTGGGAGTAATAAGTCCTGAGAGGCCTATCATGTCGACTTGCTCCTCGACAGCCTTACGGACAATCTGTTCGGCTGGCACCATGACGCCCATGTCGATGACCTCATAGTTGTTGCACGCCATGACGACGGCCACAATGTTTTTCCCAATGTCGTGGACGTCGCCCTTGACGGTGGCCAGAAGGACTTTTCCGGCTTTCTGAGCCCTGCCGCTTTGCGACGACTCGATATATGGCTGCAGGATGGCAACAGCCTGCTTCATGGTTCGGGCGGTTTTGACGACCTGCGGCAGGAACATCTTACCCTGGCCAAACAGTTCGCCTACCTTGTTCATGCCAGCCATCAGCGGCTCCTCGATAATGTCGACAGGACGAGGGTATTTAGCCAGGGCTTCCTGGAGGTCAGCCTCCAGATGGTCGCCAATGCCCTTGACGAGTGCCTCGCATAACCGCTGTTCGACGGGGATGTTCTCTCTCGCTTGTTCCGTCTGACTCACCTGGGCCGTCGTGCCGGAGGCATTTTCCTGCCCCAACTGATTAGCCAGTTCGATGAGTCTTTCGGCTGCACCAGGCTGACGGTTCAAGATGACGTCCTCGATGATTTCAAGCTGGTCGGCAGGTATATCGCTGTAAACTATTTTCGTAGCAGGATTGACGATTCCAAAGTCCATGCCTTGCTGGATGGCGTGATAGAGGAAGACGGCGTGCATGGCCTCGCGAATATAGTTGTTGCCGCGGAACGAGAACGACAGGTTGCTGATGCCGCCGCTGACATGAGCACCAGGCAAGTGAGTGCGTATCCAACCAGTAGCTCGGATGAAGTCGGCGGCATAGCTGTCGTGCTCTTCCATTCCCGTTGCCACAGCCAGCACATTAGGGTCAAAGATAATATCGAGCGGATTCATACCAATCTCTTGGGTCAGAAGACGATATGCGCGTTCCGCAATTTCTATACGTCGTTCGTAGCTCGTAGCCTGTCCTTGCTCGTCGAAGCACATGACAACAACAGCAGCGCCATAGCGCATACAGTCGCGAGCATGAGCCAGGAAGACGTCCTCACCCTCCTTCAGCGAGATGGAGTTGACGATACTTTTTCCCTGTACACATTTCAGTCCTTCGACTATCACGTCCCACTTCGATGAATCAATCATCACAGGCAGACGGGCGATATCGGGTTCAGAGGCAATCATGTTAAGAAAAGTGACCATCTCCGAACGTGCATCGAGCAGTCCGTCGTCCATATTGATGTCGAGAACGAGCGCCCCGTCATCGACTTGCTTACGGGCTATGCTGATGGCCTCGTCGTACTGCTTCTCCTTGATGAGGCGGAGGAACTTACGCGAGCCGGCTACGTTACATCGTTCGCCGACGTTGACAAACCTCACGTCGCTGGTTACGTTAAGCAGGTCGAGACCAGAGAGCCACATGGTCTGGGGCCGTGCTACTGGCACGCGGGGCGTCTTGCCAACGGTCAGCGGCACATAGCGACTGATAAAGTCGTCGGTCGTGCCACAGCAGCCGCCGACGACATTGACCAGTCCCTCGTCAATGAGCTCGCCTATCTGGGGTGCCATCGTCTCGGCTGTCTCGTCATAGAGTCCCAAGGAGTTAGGCAGTCCGGCGTTGGGGTAGCACGTAATATAATAAGGTGCGCGATGAGCCAGTTCCTTCAGGAAAGGCTTCATCTGGCGAGCGCCGAACGAGCAGTTCAGGCCAATGGAGAAAATCGGATAGGTGGAGACGGAAGCCAGGAAGGCATCAAGCGTCTGACCGCTGAGCGTGCGGCCGGCAAGGTCGCTGACGGTCACGCTGAGCATGATGGGCAGCTCAACACCCCGCTGGCGCATGGCCGTCATCGCAGCATCGATGGCGCACTTGGCGTTCAGGGAGTCGAAGATGGTCTCGATGAGCAGGGCGTCCACCCCACCCTCTATCAGGGCATCCATCTGCTCGACGTAAGCGTCGAACAACTGGCTGTATGTCAAGTCACGAAGAGCGGGATTGCTGACGTCGGGCGACATGGAGCACGTCTTGTTCGTGGGACCAATGCTACCGGCTACGAAGCGTGGCTTTTCCGGCGTCGAGAATTCATCGGCAGCCTGACGCGCCAGCTGGGCACCAGCCAAGGCTATCTCGCGTGCCTCGCTGGCCATGCCGTAGTCGGCCTCGCTAATGCGTTGGGAGCTGAAGGTATTCGTCTCGATGATATCGGCACCGGCACGCAGGTAGCGGCGGTGGATGTCGAGTATGATGTCAGGGCGCGTCAGGTTAAGCACGTCGTTATTGCCCTTCATCTGACCGCGAAACAGATGGAAGCGGCCGCGGAAGTCCTCCTCAGTCAGGTTGTACGACTGAATCATCGTACCCATGGCTCCGTCGAGGATGAGTATGCGTTCTTTTATGACATCTCGTAGCGTTCTCATCTTCTGTCGGCTTAATAGTGTTTGATGGCGCGATCCATCTCGCGGCGGTCCTCCTTCTCCTTCAGCGTCTGGCGCTTGTCGAAGGCTTTCTTACCCTTGCAGAGCGCTATGTCAACCTTGGCGCGGCCGTTCTCGTCGATGAAGACGAGCAGCGGCACGATGGTGTAGCCAGTCTGCTTCGTGGCGCTCTGCAGTTTCCTAATCTCGCGCTTTGTCAGCAGCAGCTTACGGTCGCGCTTCATCTCGTGATTGTTGTAAGAACCATAGAAATAGGGCGACACGGACATGCCGCGCACCCAGATTTCCTCGTTAGTGATAAAGCAATACGAATCAACCAGACTGGCCTTTCCGGCACGGATGCTCTTGATTTCCGTACCCGTCAGGACAATGCCGGCGGTAAAGGTCTCAATGAAGAAGTATTCAAAGGCGGCCTTCTTGTTCTTTATGTTGACAGGACTTTTCTTCCTAATTTCCTCTTCTTGTTTGTTCATCTTTTCAATACTCAAGGCTTATTGCCAAATACCCCGGGCTTATTGCAAAATAAGCGGGGCTTATTTCAGAATAACCCGGGCTTATTGCGGAATACTCAAGGCTTATTCTTCGATAAAGGCAAAGCGTTCTATATGTTCGTCTACGTAGTGGGCAATCATGGCCGTCCATTCCTCCTCGTTCTCCACAAACGCGTCGTCGAGGTCGTCGAATTCCGGGAATCGTTCGAATAGCGCCATGAACTCCTCGTCGCTGCAGTCGCGCTCTATCTCCTCACGATGCTTCAGCCACAAGGTATGGGCGTCGTATATGAGCTTCGACAATTCGCGCAAGCCCCACATCTTCAAGGCCTTAGCTAACGGATTTTTGAAGACGAACGGCCCGTAGCCATTATGGATGAGCTGCACGAAACCGCCATCCATCACCTCGCCGTGAAGGATATCCCAGGCCAGGAGCGTCACTTGGTCGGCATTCAACTCAGCCATCGTCTCGGCCGTCAACTCGCCGCCAATAGCCGTCTTCGTGGCGTCCACGAAAGCCTGCAGGAAGGCGTCGGTTCCGTCGGCGGCTGCCTGTTGTAAAACCTTGTCTTTTACTGTCACCTCAATCATAATGCGTGCAAAGGTAGAAAATAATTATGAAAAAAACGCGCGGAATGATGTTTTTTTTGTACCTTTGCGGCGAAAAAGAAAAGCAGTAGGCCTGATGACTCTCGATTTTATTTTGCGAATCTTCATCGCCGCCATGTTGAGCGGCGCCATCGGCTTGGAGCGTGAGTATCGCGCCAAGGAAGCCGGTTTCCGCACCCATTTCCTCGTCGGACTGGGCAGCGCCTTGTTCATGGTGCTCTCGGCCCACGGTTTTAGTGACGTGGTCATTAACGAGGCCACGCGCCACGATGTGTCACGCATCGCAGCCCAGGTTGTCTCAGGCATCGGCTTCATTGGCGCCGGCTGCATCATCTTCCAGAAGCACGCCGTCCGCGGTCTGACGACAGCCGCCGGCCTGTGGGTAGCGGCTGCTATTGGCATGACCGCCGGCGCTGGCATGTATGCCGTAGCCACAGCCGCCACGCTGATGGTCATCGTCTGCCTGGAGTTGATGAACTTCCTGCACCATCGCATCTTCAAGCACAACGAGGCCAGCTACGATGCCGATGACGAGATGGACGAATAAGAAGACAGAAAAGATATAAAGAACAAGTATGTTATGGAATCATTTCAATGGTTAAAGGATTTATTCACGACAACAGATAGCGTCGCTCACATCGCCCTGCTCTATGCCGTTGTCATTGCCGTTGGCGTCTACCTGGGCAAGCTGAAGCTGTTCGGCGTTTCCCTGGGTGTCACCTTCGTGCTGTTTGCCGGTATTCTGGCGGGCCACATCGGCTTCACAGCCCCCGTCCCCATTCTGACATTCATCCAGGACTTCGGCCTCATCCTGTTCGTCTTTATGATTGGCTTGCAGGTAGGTCCCGGCTTCTTCGAGAGCTTCGGCACAGCCGGCGTCAAGCTGAACGGCATGGCGGCCACGGCCATTCTGCTGAACATCCTCGTGATGTTCGGCTGCTACTACATTTTCTTCGACACAAGCGACAAGACGGCGCTACCCATGATGGTTGGTACGCTCTACGGAGCCGTGACGAACACGCCCGGTCTGGGTGCCGCCAACGAGGCCCTCGGCACGGTCTTCGGCACGTCGGCACCTCCCATCGCCTCGGCCTATGCCTGCGCCTACCCACTTGGTGTGCTAGGCATCATTGGTGCCACCATCCTCGTGCGCTATATCTGTAAGGTGAAGCTGGAGAAAGAGGAAGACCAACTGAAGGCCCTCGAGGAAACCAATGCCAACAAGAAACCCTACAAGATGCACCTGGAGGTGACCAACGCCTATCTGGAAGGCAAGACGCTATTGCAGGTACACAACTTCCTGAACCGCGACTTCGTCGTGTCGCGCATCGTACACGAGGGCGAGCTGTCGATACCTAACCGCGACACCGTGTTCCATATCGGCGACCAGATGCTCATCGTCTGCGCCGAGGCCGACCAGGAAGCCATCAACGCGTTTATCGGTCCGAAGCTCGACATCGACTTTGAACAGTCTGACCAGCCGCTGGTATCGAAGCGTATACTGGTGACCAATGCCGAGATCAACGGCAAGTCGCTGGCATCGATGCACTTCTCGAGCGTCTATGGCGTCAACGTGACACGCGTCACCCGTCAAGGCATGGATCTCTTCGCCTCGTCGTCGCTGCCCCTGCAGGTGGGCGACCGCATCGTGGTCGTTGGCCCTGAGGACGCCGTCGACCGCGTGGCCAACAAGATGGGTAACTCCATCCGCCGTCTGGACGCGCCGAACATTGCCACTATCTTCGTCGGCATCATTATCGGCATCATCTTCGGTATGCTGCCCATCGCTATCCCCGGTATGCCCGTCCCCATGAAGCTGGGTATCGCCGGCGGCCCGCTCATCATCGCCATTCTCATCGGCCGCTACGGTTACAAGATTCATCTGGTGACCTACACCACGACGTCGGCCAACATGATGCTGCGCGAGATAGGACTGGTACTCTTCCTGGCCTCCGTAGGTATCAAGGCGGGTGCTAACTTCTTCGAAACGGTATTCCAGGGCAACGGCGGTCTCTACGTGCTCACGGGCTTCCTGATTACCATCATCCCCATCCTGATTGTAGGTCCCTATGCCCGCTGGCGCCATAAGTTCAACTACTTCACCATCATGGGCATGATAGCCGGCACCTATACCGACCCCCCTGCCCTGGCCTACGCCAACAGCGTCTGCTCGAAGGAGGCTCCGGCCGTAGGCTACTCCACGGTCTATCCGCTATCGATGTTCCTGCGCATCTTCACGGCACAGATCGTCGTCCTCTTCTTCTGCGGATAAGCCATAAAAAGAATTGAAAACAACTATAATAAAAGCCACATAATGAACAAAATCGGACTCCTCCTAGGCGGCCTGCTGCTCCTCGGAACCCCGTCGGCCATGGGCCAAGGCGCCAAGAACATACGCCTGAACGAGGTACTGACGAACAACACCGCCAGCATCCAGGACGAATACGGCACGCGTCAGGCGTGGATAGAGCTGGAGAACACCTCGTTCACCACCTACAACATCCGCGGCATGTACCTGACCACCGACCGTAGCGTCCTCGACCCCAAGATGAGTGTGCCCGAACGCATCAAGCGTATGCGTGTCATCCCCAATGGGGAGCCGCGCACACAGATAAGCGGACGGCAGCACCTCGTTTTCTTCGGCAACTCCAGTCCCGCCAAGGGCAAGTTGCACCTCTCATTGTCGGTTCCCATGTCGGAGCCTGTATGGATTGCACTCTACAACGGTAACGCCGTCGAGCTCATCGACTCCGTTAGCGTGCCCGCATTAGCCGCCGATCAGAGCTATGCCCGCAACGGCAACAAGTGGACGGTCAAGTCGGCACAGAACGTGACGCCCGGTACTGAGAACTTCATCAAGACCGACGAGACGAAGGACGCTAAGCTGAAGCGCGAGGATCCTCACGGCTTCGGCATCACCCTGCTGGCCATGGGCATCGTCTTCTTCTGTCTGGCCGTCCTGTTCGTATTCTTCTGGACCTTCGGCCTTATTATGCGCCACTTGGAGACAGCCAAGAAGGTAGCCAACCAGCACCCCATCAAGCCCATCACGAAGACGGTTGAGAAGACCATCGAGGTAGGCCACAAGACGGGTGTCATCCTGCAGGAGGGCTTCAAGTCGAAGGGTATCGACAAGGAAATCTACATGGCAGTCATCGGCATGGCCCTGAAGCAGTACGAGGACGACGTCCACGACGTCGAGTCGGGTGTCATCACCATCAAGCAGAAGTCATCGAGCTGGAACGACGAGTTCCTGCAGATGACGCAGTTCCACCAGTAATCATCAAAACAAACCGAAAACAATGAAATCCTATCAGTATAAAGTACAAGGTGTTGACTACGAAGTAGAAATAGAAGAAGTCGAGGGCAACATCGCTAAAGTCAACGTGAACGGCATCCCGTTCGAAGTGGAGCTCCAGAAGCCCATCAACGCCGCCAAGCACCCGCAGCTCAGCAAGCCCAAGGTGGAGGCACCAAAGCCCATAGCCGCCGCTCCTGTTGCAGCCCCTGCTACTGCTCCCGCACAGCCCGCCGCCGCTCCGGCCGGCGCCGGCAATGCCATCAAGGCTCCGCTTCCCGGCACCATCATCGACATCAAGGTGGCACAGGGCCAGCAGGTTGCCGTCGGCGACGTTGTCCTGGTGCTCGAGGCCATGAAGATGCAGAACAACATCGAGGCCGAGTTCTCCGGCACCGTCACCTCCATTACTGTCAAGCCCGGCGATACCGTCATGGAAGGTGCCGTGCTGATGACGATTGGTTGATTGGACAATTGGACTATTTCATAAATGGACAATCTAAAAATCGTCAAATTGTATAATTGTCAAATCGTCAAATAAAATGGATTTAGGACAATTCATCATCGAGAATTTTCATGAGTTTCTGACCTACACGGCGTTTGCCAACGCCACGGTAGGCAACCTCATCATGATAGCCGTGGGCGCCTTCTTCATCTGGCTTGCCATCAAGAAGGACTTCGAGCCCCTGCTGCTCGTACCCATCGGACTGGGCATCATCCTCGGAAACATTCCCTTCCGCGCCGACGCCGGCCTGGAAATCGGTCTCTACGAGGACAACTCAGTACTGAACATCTTCTATCAGGGCGTGCGCCAAGGCTGGTACCCGCCGCTCATCTTCCTCGGCATCGGCGCCATGACCGACTTCACGGCCCTACTGGCCAACCCCAAGCTGATGCTCATCGGCGCCGCGGCGCAGTTTGGCATCTTCGGTGCCTATATGGTAGCGCTGGCCATGGGATTAGAGCCCTCGCAGGCTGCCGGCATCGCCATCATCGGCGGCGCTGACGGTCCTACGGCCATCTTCCTCTCCAGCAAGCTGTCGCCCAACCTCATGGGTGCCATCGCCGTCTGTGCCTACTCCTACCTGGCGCTGGTGCCGATCATTCAGCCGTTCATCATGCGTCTGCTGACCA
>JAEEGL014096198.1_pt1 | contig 13948 bp, 4 predicted proteins | sample 9134231 | NCBI WGS metagenome assembly JAEEGL01 (sample SAMN16246548, study PRJNA631951) | gut metagenome | biome: gut microbiome; feature: rumen; material: fiber-attached | host: Bos | place: Iran: Karaj | collected 2018-10
CGTACGGCCAACGAACCGCCTGTGCAACTGTTGGTCAGTGTACCGAAGAAACACTTCAAGCATGCTGTCGACCGTAACCGTGTCAAGCGTCAGGTGCGCGAGGCTTTCCGGCAGCATAAACAAACACTTCACGATGCCCAGCCGCCTACCAGCCAGTTGCTGTTGGCTTTTGTCTGGCTTTCTGACAGCCACAGCCCTTCCGCTGCTGTTGAGCGACGTGTTGTCGGTCTGATGCAGCGCGTGGCGGAAAGAGTGGGTTCGGAAACATCAAGCGTGAAGCATGATGAGTAAACTCAAAACCTTTCTCTCCTGGTTGCTGGTGCTGCCCATCCGCTTCTATCAGATAGCCATCTCGCCGCTGTTAGGCCCTTCGTGCCGCTTCACACCGACATGTAGCGAATACGCCCGTCAGGCCATCCTGAAGCACGGTCCCTTCAAAGGCCTTTACCTCGCCGTCCGCCGCCTGCTGCGCTGTCATCCCTGGGGCGGTTCCGGCTACGACCCCGTGCCGTAAGACTGGGGTCGCAACAGATCCGATAGCTATTTATTCCTCACCGAAGAAGTCTCTGCGTGTGCCGTTGGGATCTTCGTCTTCCGGTTCGCCTTCGCCATCACCGCCTATGGTGTATTGGCCGCTACCTTCAATCACCATCAGGCGTACCGGCAGTTTGTAAGTTACTGTTGCCGGTACGCTGTATTTCTTTTTTTTCATTTCACTATCTGTTTTTTACCATTGATAATATACAATCCCTTCGGCAGACCTTCGGTGCTGTCGCCTAAGTATTGTCCTTGTAGGTTATAGATGCGCTGCTGTCCAATGATATACTCTTCGCTGACCACCTCGTCGATGGCAGTCTCTATGCCTCCTATGCATAGTCGGGCACCGGCTGCCGCTGGCACCACAAAGTAGCCACGCAGTCCTTTCAGTGCAGCGGTGTTGCTCTTGGCTTCAACCAGTTTTTCCTGCGTCACGCCGTAATATTTCTCCACGCCGTCAGGGTTCTCCATATTCCACACGTGGGGCGTGTAGTTGCCCACGAAGTGGAAGTCGCCGTAGCTGTCGGCAATGGGCTCTTCCACCACATGGATGTTGTCGCCGTTCAGCATAAACTGCGGCACGGCCACCGTACGTTCCGGCCTGACGAGGTAAGGCACGCCCGCCTTGATGTCATACTGGTAGTCGAAGTTCATCCTGTCGCCGTCCACCGATGTCAGGCGTACAATCATCGTGGCATAGCCCCACAGCTTGTTAACCTCCTGTTCCGAGATGGCGAAGGGGAAGCAGACGGGGTTCCACTGGGTGTTCTTCAGCTGGCGGTCGCTGCTGACCATAAAGTACTTACCGTGCGGTTCGGCGAAGAACGAGGTGTTGTCGGTATTGTTCTCGCTCATGTCAATGTCCACGTACTGCACCGGCTCGAAGTCGGCGAAGTAGTAGCTCTGTCCTGTCACGGTGAAGTTGAGCACCGGGTCGGTCAGTGTGACGTCGGCATACATCGAGCCTACCCTCCAGCCTGCGAAGTAGTAGCCGTCGTTGGGTACTGGCGTCCACGTCACCTCGGTGCCGTAGTCGTAGAAACCGCTGCCGCCACCCATGACGGTGCCGCGAACGGGATTCCAGTCCACATTCTGCCGGTACTGCTGGGGCGTGAACACGGCCGTCACCGTCTTCTGTCCGAACATGGCGTAGGTATAGTTAGCCTCGGTGGACAGCAGCTGGTCGCCCTCCTTCCATCCGCTGAAGTTATAGCCGGTGTTAGGCGTGGCTGTCAGCGCCACCTCGCCGAAGAATTTCTGACGCGAGTTGCCCGGCGTTACGGTACCAGCCCCGGCAGGCTCCACGACCATGATGAGGTTGGCCTTGCCGTCCTCCACCTGCGTCCAGCCAATCGTTCTGCCCTCCGTGCCGGCGACGCCGTCGGCATCCGTGATGTCAGCCATCTGCACCGTCAGCAGGTAGTAGCCGTCCATGGTGGTGAGACTTGTCAGGTCGAAGCTGAACGCCTGTTCGCTTTCCTTCACGATGGTCAGTCCGCTCAAGTCCAAAGGCTCTCCGGCGCGTGTCAGCGTCAGGTCGGCTGGTGTAAAGGTGCTCTCGTTGATGGGGCGGTCGAAGGCCACCACCACCTCACCCACCGCTGTCTGGGTGAAGGCATCCTTATCAGGTACGCCCGAGAATGACACCAGTTCGAGCGGTGTCACCGGCTTCGGCTCGAAGTCAATGGTATAGGTCTCGCCCGTCAGCGGCATCTCGTCGGCAAAGTGGATGAGGTTCTCGTACACCGGTTCCATGCGGTCCACCAGCGTGCGGTCGGTCTGCCAGAAGTTGTCAGCGGGCAGTTCCAGTACGTCGCTGTTGCGCTGCACGGTCTTAATATTCTGCTGTCCGCCTGTCGGGTCGGTGGTGTTGCCGTAGCACCAACCCGCCGTCTTGGGCTTCACGCTCAGTATGTAGCGTGTGTCACTCACCTTCTGCCAGCGGATGTCGGTAGCCTCGCCGACGGGTGTCTTCCCGCCGTCCACGGTGTACAGCTGGTCGGGAGCGTCGTGGTAGTCCTCCTCATCGTTCACGAGGAAGGCCACGTTCTCTGGTGCAAAGGTGCCGTCGCTCGTGTTCTCCACGCCCGGCAATAGTATCTGGTGAATCATCTCGTGGATGGTCACCTGGTCGAGCAGTGTCAGGTCGGGGTTGTCATACGAGGTGACGTGAGTAGCCGCTACGTCATAGTCGGTGAAGTGTCCCGTCAGCGATGACGTCATCCACCACTGTGCCAGTGCCGATGTGCCTGCCTTGATGGTGCCGAAGTCGGTAGCCACGCTCTTGCCTAAGGCCAGCGTCTTGTCGCCACCGTTCAACTGCGACGACGCTATCTGGATGCCCACTAAGAGTCCTTTCTCGTTGTCCACCACCTCGGGCTGGTTAGTCACCATCTTGACTTTCGTGGCATCGCCCTTGCCCTTGTTATTAATCAGGAGTGTGAACTGCGAGGGTACGACAGGCTCCACCTCCTCCGTCAGGGCATCGTCGCCCAGAATGTCACGCTGCATCAGGTATGTCAGATCGAGCACCGGACTGGGGTTCACCGTCAGTCGTTCCTCCTCCAAAGCACGTGTCATCGACAGACCCGTGAAGGGGTCGGTGAACGAGATGGTGCCTGCAAAGGTGTACTGCACCGGCTCGTCGGGAGCAGCAAAGCGCGTGGGGATGAAGAGAATCTTTGCTATACCCTTTCCTTTGGGAGCCAGCGTCCAGCCGCTCTCGAAGTCCAGCGCACCGGTGAAGCCGCTGATGCCCTCGGTGGTAATCTCCATGATATGACTGTCGGCCACGTTGCCCTCGGGGTCGGTGACGGTGAGGTTCAGCTTCACGTCGCGCATCGACTCATACTCGCTACCGTTCACCACGGTCAGCGTGCCGCGTACTGCCTCGCGAGTCATCGTCATCTTCTGATCTATCTGTAGCTTCACCGACGAGCAGATGCTGTTGCGCGGCTGCGACAGGTAGTCCAGCAGCTTCTGGTTCTCGACCCCCATCAGCTCTCCCTCGTCCTCGTAGCCCGCACGGTTCACCTCCATGAGTCCCTTCTGGATGCGTGCCTGCAGGAGTTCCACCCTGCTGGGGTCCATATAGTTCCTGTCATCCGACAGTATCTCGCCATTCTCTACGCGCAAGGTATTGATGATACGGTTGACCATGTATTCTCTTGGATAATAACTAATGTACTGATAAGAGGTAGCCATGGGTATGTAGTCATTGGGAATCACTTCGTTATACAGCATGTCAAACACCTTCTTCCTGTCTTGCTCCCTGCTCAGGTCGATGTCGGGGTTGTTCTTGACTGACGCTATCGAGTCGGCCAGCGCCTGCATGTGCTCTTGGTCGAAGAAGACGAAGCCCCATTCGCCGAAAATCTCGTGCAGCACCAGCAGGTTGTGGTAGTACGTATAGTAGCCCGGCACCAGGTTGTTGTTCCAGGCACGCATCGGCGAGGGGAACCAGTCGGGGTTCTCAATGTTGCCGAGGCCAACAGGCTTATCCTCGTCAAACAGGTAGTTGCTGAAGTACAGTGGCTCGTCCAGCACGTCGGTCATCCCCGTGCGCTGCCGTCCGCGTTCCGTCTGCAGCCACAGACTCTTCATCACACCGTTATAGTAAGCCATCAAGTCGCCATAGGTGCCCTTCTGCTCGTTGCCAGACTCGTCCTCCCAGACGTATGCCCTTTTAGGACCGACTCTCCTACGTGTACTGGCAGCGCCGTCGTCTTCATCATCGATGAATGATGTACTTCGCGACTTGAACATGGCTTCACCCAGGTCCCATATCTTCTTGCCCCATTTAATATAGTCATCCCAGTCTTTCAGTGCCTTCTTCAACATGTGTACGGCACCCTTTTTCGTCAGCCCGCCAAGTGTTGGGAGACCACCAAATGCGGGGCCGACACCGGGAACATTACCTAATAAGTCCTTGATGATGTCCTTGCCGTATTCTTGCAGGTAGGGGTCGCAGGAGGCTACGCCACCGCCTCCGCCGCCCATTTCGTAGGCACCGCTACCACCGCCGCCGCTGCCGCCGCCACCGCTGCCGGGGCTACCAGGATCTGCCAAACTGGGGATATAAGGTACATCACCCGGTCCTCCGCCGCCGCATTTCGACGACACCTGCATGGCTGATGACACAGTACTGCCTACATTGCCTGCACCGTCGCCACCAGTTCCGCAGTTTGCGAAGAACTTAGCCATCTGTTCGATACCGCAGGCCATGGAGACGCCGGGGTCACGTCGCGGAGCCGCCTGCTGTCCGGGCTTTGGCAGGAACATCGGACCAGTGGCGCGTGCCTCCGCTTCTTCCTCCTCCGACTCTTCTATCTTGGTAATCTCCACGGGGATGCTGATGGTCTGCTGCGGCAGGATGTCCTGTGCATTCTCAATCAGCGGCGTGAAGCGGTAGCCATTCACCTCACTCGGCACGTGATAGGTGACATCGAAGGCCGTCACAAGACCCACGTTGGTCAGGTGTGCATAGTAGAGGTATGGCGTACGTATCTCGTCGAGGATAATCTTTTTGGGTGCTTCGAGCAGCACTACGGGTTTGGGCACATTGGTCTCGTAGGTTACTGTAGTCACGATTTCGTATTCGTCCTCTATCTCGGTCTTCTCGTAGTGCATCTCCACCGTGATGGCGCTGTACTCAATGAAGGCACGATACTTCGAGGTGCGGTCGGGGTCTACCATCACGTTCTGCTTCCACGACGAGTGCTTGGGATGCGTCACGCTGACCAGATAGTTACCTTCGTCCAACAGTTCAAAGGTGGCCAGTCCGTCGGCACCCGTCACCGCCTGCCGTATCAGCTTCTGCGTCACGGGGTGCAGCACATTGACGGTGGCACCCTCCACGTGGGGCGCCTCTGGCGTGTTGGTGGTGAACTCGTCCCACACGTCAATGACAAGCGTGCCTGTCTCTTCCGACACGGTTTCCACGCGGAACGGGATGGTGAGGCCCCGTGTGTTGTTGTTGTAGTTGATGGCAAACTGGCCAGTCGTGATGCTGTGGAATGCCATGGCCGACGATGGTGTCAGTTGCAGCACAATGGTAGCCTCCTCGCCCTGCTTCAGCGAGGCCATCTTCACCGGTGTGCCGAGTTTTAGCCAGTCCAAGTTGGGCATGTCCAACGTAATCGGCCCTGTTTCCTGCCTTCCTTCGTTGCGTATCGTAATGGGTATTTCGCGTATCTTACCAGGTGTCATCGTGGTGTTGATGGTGGTGACGTCGGCCTTCAGTACAGGTACTGGCGAGTGTACGTAGAAATAGATCTTCTGGTCGAAGACGGAGCCCTCTTCACACTCCAAATGCACCACCGCGCTTTCCCACTCGTTGACATCAGGACTTGGATGGTTGCCCGTCCAGTGGAAGAAGACGCGGGCATGGTTGCCAGGGCGTAGACGGCTGACGGGGTCGATGGTGATGTCGGCATTGATGGGCATGTTCTCAATCGATGCCTCAATGTTATGCAGTGTCATCGAGCCGTGGTTGATGATGTCGAAGTAGCCGTCCTTGGTTTCGCCCACCTCAAACTCGCTGAGGACGAAGCCCGTATCATAGCGGCGCATGCCGTACATCTCGAAAGTGGCCATCTCACGCTTCAGGTCTTCGCCACGTGTGCAGGCTCCCACGATGAAGTGTCCAGCCAGATTGCCCTCGGGTGTCCAGTCGGCGGTGTAGTTGCCGTTCTCGTCGGTCTTGGTCTGCACCACGAAGCGCATGCCGCCGTTGATGACGTACACGTCGAGGTCGGCATTATTGGGATGCAGGCCGGTTGCCTTACCGTGGATATGTACCGTCTCTGTGTTGTTGTAGATGGCCTTGTCGGTAAAGGCGGTAGCCGTGAAGAGCGGATTGATGACTACCTCGGTCGACATGGTATTGTTCAGCTTGTCCAATTCCACGACATCGTCGAAGGGGTCAGCAGTGACCTTCATGGTGTAGGTGCCTGCCACGTCCATGGCAGTCACGTTGGTCATGGAGTGCAGCACCTGACCGGGAGCCAACGGCTCTTTCAGTTCAAACAGCTCTATTTGCTTCATGGTGCCGTGGTCAAAGCGCACGCGGAATGACCCTACTTCTTCATAGCCGCTGTTCTTGATGTCAACCGTTACGCCAATCTTTTCCCCTACAGCTACGTTGTCGGAGATGCCCATAGCAATGACTTCAAGGTCGGGCAGCGTCTGGTCGGTAATCATGGCGGTGCAGGTTGCCGAGCCGTAGTTCTTGGCAGAGCCGTGGTTGCTATCGGGGTCGCCCGTCGCTGTGAATTTCACGCGGCGAGTGTCGCCCGACACCTCGTTGGTGTTGACGGCGACGTTGAACGACACCTCATTCTGACCTTCAGGAATGGTCACCGATGCGGGCAGCACCACAGCACCCTCTTCGCTGCAGGTGATATGTGCCTCTACAGCCAAGGCCGAATTGTTGCGGCTCAGTATAAACTCGTTCTGCATAGAGCCCTCCAACAGATTGCTGTTGACGGAACGCAGCGTGAAGTGAGGACTGTCGTTGTCGTAGATGGTTATGGTCTCGCTCATCACACCGCCCAGTTCGGCACTGACGTCACAGCCGCAGCTCTTCACGTAAACGGTGGCATTGAACGTTACATGACGTGAACCCTGCATCTCGCCGTCATCGTTCACGCCGATATAGAACTCAGCCGTCTCCTGATTCTTCTTCAGTGTGATGACATTCGGCGAGTAGTACAGGTTGCGATTGCCGTCATCGGTCAGACGGATGGTCACCACGGAGTTCATCTTGACGCTGCGGGTAATGGTACAGAGGATGGCGTGGCGACCCTCGTTCTCATAGACGGTGGTCTTCGAGAGCGTCATCGAGAGCGTGGGCATGTCGTTGTCCTCTATGGTTACGTAACCCTGCCCCTGATGGTAGCGCGTGGCAGAGGCGGTGAAGGTGATGCGCTCATGCAGCAGATTGATGTCATCGTCGTCGTAGCCGGGGATGTGTACGACAACCTCTGTATCGCCTGCAGGCAGTGTCACTGATGTCGGCATGTTGGGGAAACGTTCGGGCTGCTCGCACGACAGCTTGATGACCACATCCTTCGTATTCGGATGGGAAGCCGTGATGGTCAGTGTCAAGTCGTCGCCCTCGTTTATGTTTGTAGGGTTTGGCGAGACGTCCAGCGTAGGCATATCGTCATCGATGACACGGATGGATTGTGCTGCCTGGTTATAGCCATTGGCTTCCATCACTCCGAAGACATAGACCATCTCGTCGCCGTTGAGGATGTCGTCGTTCACAACCTGTATGTTGAAGTGCTTGGTAGCAGAATTGCGCTCAATGGTCAGCGATGTTGGGAACACGAGGCGGGGGGTGTCAGGTCCGTCAAACGTAAACGTCAGTGCCTCTGCACGACTTCCTGAGCGTTCCAGCATGCAGCTATAGGTACGGTTGGCGGGGTCTTCATACATGTCATCCTGATAGAGCGTCAGGTAGAGGGTCTTTAGCATGTTATAGCTGGCGGTGCTTATAGCCGTGTTGTTGCTCTGGTACTCCACGCTCTCGCCGGAGTCGCTGTTGGGCACCACCTTGATCTGTACATGGAACGGCCCGTCGATTCCCACGATGCGGGGTACGGCAACATCTGCCGTTCGTGCTACCGACTGTCCGGCATTCAGTGGGTCGGTATAGTGCATGGTAGTGAGGTAGAAGGTCTCGCCGGTGTTGTCGCTGATAAAGGTAATCTGCTCGCTCCAACCACCCTGACTGTCACGCGTACCTATATTATTAATAGTCCACGCCAAGGACACGGTGCCTTCGGGTGACACGTCGCCTGAAGTGATGCTGATGTCGCTGACGGTGAAATCGGGACAAGGTTCCAGGGTGATGGAACCCGCCTCGTAGGCTGTCATCACGTTAACCCCCTGGTCATTGCTGATGACCACGTTGCTGAGTGTGACGGGATAGCTCTCGCCCTCTTGCAAGGCAGCAGCCGAGGCTACTGACATGCATAGCGAAAGCACTTTGCCCTTGTTGGCACGTAACGGCGTGTTGGTGGGTGACAGCATCATGACGCGGTAGCGGCGGTTGCCCAGCGAGGCGATGCGTATTTGATGGTCGGTGGCACGGGTAATCTCTGGCTGGGCCGTCGCCGACGAGGTGTTGATGGTGACGTCCTGCGGCACGGTGACCTCAAACTGGAGGGCTACCACATTCGGGTTGATGTTCTCCAAGAAGAACGGCATGTCCACCGACACGCTCTTCATGCAACTGATGTCGCCGGCTTTCAGCACGTTCTGCGCCTTGACGGAAACACAGAGTGTAAAGAGAATGCTGAGGACACAAAGAACTCTTTGGGCTATTCTTGATTGCTTCATATTTCTTTCCTCCTTCTTTTTATCTGATGACTTTCTTTCCGTTGACTATATAGACACCCTTCTTCAGGTTGCCGCTGACGCGCCGTCCCTGCAGGTCGTGGGTTTCTTTTTTTGCCATACTGTCGTAACATACCGAACTGACGGCAGTGGCTGCGCCGTCACCGATGGCGACGGGGATGAGAGTACCCTCGGGGTTGGCAAGCTTGGCAGCAGTGACGGTGCCGCTGCCGCTGGCAGCACCTAAGACGGTACGTCCGGCGGGCAGCACGTCGCCCATCATGGAGTAGAAGATGGTACGCCCTCCACGACTCTTACGCGAGAAGAGGCTCAGTTCACTGCTCCACGCCACACCACCGCTGACGGTCAGGTCGAGGGCAGCCACCGGCTCGCCGCTGTTGAGCACCAGCTGTCCGTCCTCCACGATGAGTGTAGCAGGGGCATCACTCGCCTCTCCCTTTGGAGAGGATTCGGTGGTGAGGCCGCTCCTTCGTGCCAGACTCGGCTCATAGTCATCCTTCAACAGTAGGTTCACCTCAGCCACCACGTCCTGTACGTTGATGACTTCGGGGTCGCCGGGGTCGGCAGGGATGAGGTTGGCCGCTGCCCAGTTGAAGGGTGAATAGCGTGGGAAGGTCTCAGGCTGGATAGCAAAGTTGATGAGTGTCTGCAGGTCGCTGACATCGACTTCGTCGTTGTAGGTGATGTCGCCCATCTGGTAATTAAACTTCAGGTTGATACGGATGCGGTCGTCGACATTCGTGGTGTTGTTGCTCAGGTAGATTTCTTCGCCGGACGGCAGGAAGTTCCAGCCGGAGGCACTGTAGTTGTAGGTGCCTGGATAGATGTATGTACCGTTCTTCTGCACGTAGACCGTCCACGGTTCATCGGCATCGGGTGCCCAGAGCAGGAAGTGGACGTTGCCGTAGTTATGGCTGCTGTGGTTGTAGGTCAGGATGCTGGGGAAGAGGTTCGGCAGGTTTTCACTGTTGGTGTCCATGAAGGTGCTGAAATTGTAGGTCTGGTTGACATCCACTTTCTGACCGCTGATGTCGAGGGTCTTGATGTGGCTTGGCAGTACGGGCTTCACGTCGCGTATATGGTTGTGGGCAATCTTGAACGAGGTCAGTGACGGTAGCTTCTCCGTCGGAATGCTTTCTGAATCCATGTTGCCCATCATGCCGATATTGCCGGTGAGGCGGTTGTCTGAGAGGTCGAGGTGGGTAATCGCGCTGTTGATGGGCATGTTGTCGAAGTAGTTGCCGATGTCACCACTGAAGCTGTTGCGGCTCACGTTGATGTACCAGGCATTGGGGAACTGCATCAGCTCTGTCGGCAGTTCGCCGCGAAGGTTGTTGTCGACAAGGGCTATCTGCACGACATGGCCGTCGCTCACCTTCACGCCTTCGAGCATGGGCGTGTCGGCCTTGGTGTCGCCGAACGTCCAGCGGCGTTTCCAACTGTCGCCGTTCGTAATCCTGAAGAGATCCTGCAGCAGGTTGTAGTCTTCGTCATCGAGGGTGGCGAGGTTGGTCAGCTCGGTATAGATTTGGCCAAATTCTTTCCAGTAGTCGGCGGTCTGATAGGCACTGACGCTGGCCTCTGGCACGAAGAGCGACACCAGCCCGGCACGGCTGTAGGAAGATGTCAGTACGGGCGGGGTAGTGGCCTGGATGTGCAGGTCGATGAGACTGTTCAAGCCATACCATGCCGAATAGTGGATGGTGGTGATGGTCGACGGCAGGTAGAGCGACTGCATGTTCAGACAGTTGCTGAAGACACTCTGCGGCAGTTCGCTGACACCCTCGGGAATCTCTAACGAGATGAGGTTGATGCAGCCGTCGAACACGCCGTTGTTCAAGGTGGTGAGGGTGGCAGGCAGCGTGATCATGCTGAGCGACTGGCAATTGCTGAAGGCGTATGCCCCCAAGGTGGTGAGGCCCCTGGGCAGCGCGATGTCGTCAAGCAGCACGCAGCCATTGAAGGCATATTGGCCGATGGTGGTGATGCCGCTGACATCCATGGTGACGGTCTGCAGCGACGAGCAGCCTTTGAACGTACGTTCCGGCAGCGTGGCGAGGTCGGCCAGCACCGAGACCGTGGCGAGGCTGGTGCAGTTGTGGAACACCTCGTTGCCCATCGTAGTGACACTGGCGGGCACGGTGATGGCGGGCAGACTGGAGCAGTTGTAAAATGCTTTCTGGCCGATGGTGGTAACGGTTGCCGGCAGTTCGATGTCGGTCAGTTGGCTACAGCCGTAGAACATGCCTTCGCCGATGGTGGTAAACCCGTCGGGCAGCAGCACGGTGGTCAGTGCCGAACAGCCGTAGAAGGCGTAGTTGCCTATGGCGGTAATTTGCAACTGGCTGAGGTCGATGCTCTGCAGTGACGAGCAGTTGTAGAACAGGTTGTAGCCATCGGGTATGGTGGTGGTGGCGGGCAGCTCGATGGCTGTCAGACTGTTGCAGTCGTCGAAGGCACCGCGACCGACGGATGTCAGTCCGGCAGGCAGGAGCAGCGTCTCTAAAAGGTGGCAATCCTGGAAGGCGTAGTTGCCGATGGTGCTGCCTGCACCGCGAGCGTCAAGCCAGACGCGGCGCAGCGCGCTGTTATTGGAACCCACATAGAACATGTTTTCGCGCAGCTCGACCTTGCCCGGGGTGTGCAGTTCGAAGTCCTCGATGGCTTCGCAGTAGCTGAAGGCACTGCCCGAAGACGTGCCGAGGGTCACGTCGCCACCGGCATTGATGGTGACGTTGCGGAGGGCTTTGCAATTGTAGAAGGCGCTGTTCTTGAGGCTCACCTCGCCACCGGCGGTGAGGCTGAGGTCGGTCATCTGCCGACAGTCGTAGAAGGCGTCGCGCTCGATGGTCAGTGCCCCATTGCTGGTGCAGCTGAACGAGGTGATGAGTCGACAGTTATAAAAGGCAGAACTGCCGATACTGGTGATGTTGGCAGGCAGCAGCACGGTGGCCAGCGACGTACACTGGTAGCAGGTGCCGTTGGGAATTTCGGTGATCAGTGCCTGACTCAGGTCAAGGCTCTGCAGGCTGGAACACCCTGAGAACACAGAGTTGTCCATCGAGGTGATGCCGGCGGGTAGCAGTACGCTGGCCAGCGACGTGCAGCCATAGAAGGCGCCTTGGCCAATGGTGGTGAGTGGCGTCGCGCTGAGGTCCATGCTCTCCAAGGCAATGCAGCCGTTGAAGGCGCTGGTGCCGATGGTGGTGAGTTGCGTGGCACTGAGGTCGAGGCTCTCCAAGCCCTGGCAGCCGCTGAAGGCGCTGTTGCCGATGGTGGTGACGGTTGGGGGGACGGTCACCGAGGCCAGCTGTTCACAATGATAGAAGAACATGGCACTGATGGTGGTCAGGCTGGCTGGCAGGGTGACGGTGGTGAGGCTGTGGCAGTCGTCAAAGGCATACTCGCCCATGGCGCTGCCCTCACCCTGGGCGTCGAGCGTGACGGTGGTGAGGGCCGTCTTGCCGTCAAACAGGTGGCCACAGGTGGCGGTGAGCTTGCCGGGGGTGTGCAGCTCGAAGGTCTGCAAGGCCGGGCAACTCTCGAAGGGCTGGTAGTAGTTGCCTAAGGTCACGTCGCCACCGGCATGGATGGTGATGGCGGCAAGCAGCGGGCAATGGCTGAAGGCACCGTTGCTGATGCTGAGCGCTCCCGAGACGTTGATAGTGACAGACGGCAGAACGGAACAGCCGTAGAAGGCAGAACCGCCGATGGTGGTGACGGTGGCGGGCAACTGCAAGGAGGTCAGCGACGTACACTGGTGGCAGGTGCTGCTGGGAATCTCAGTAAGCTGTGTGTGGCTCAGGTCAAGGCTCTGCAGGCTTGAGCAATTGGAGAATGCACTGCTCTCTATCGAGGTAAGGCCGTCGGGCAGTGCTATGGCAGCCAACGACGTGCAGCCTGAGAAGGCGCTGCCGCCGATGGTGGTGACCGTCGGGGGAATGGTGACCGAGGTCAGTGAGGAACAGTTATCGAAGAACATGCTTCCGATGGTGGTCAGGCTGGTGGGCAGGGTGACGGTGGTGAGCTGCTTGCAGTTATAGAAGGCTCGCGTCCCCATGCTACTGCCCTCGCCACGGGCATCGAGGGTGACGGTGGTGAGCACACCGCCGTCTTTGTCTGGATAGAATGTCTGGCTGCGGTTGGCGGTGAGCTTGCCCGGGGTGTGCAGCTCGATGGTCTGCAAGGCACTGCAACCATAGAAGGGGACGTCACTGGTGCTGAAGGTCACGTCGCCACCGGCATTGATGGTGATGGCCGTCAGCGAGGTGCAGCTTTCAAAGACCCTTTGACCCATGTAGAGCGCCCCAGACACGTTGATGGTCAGCGTAGCGGGCAGCGACGGACAGTTGTAGAAGGCATAGTCGCCGATGCTGGTCAGCGTCGACGGCAGGTTGACGGCAGCTAACGACGTACAACCGTAGAACGCCGAACTGCTGATGGCGGGCAGGTCGTCGGGCAGGGTGACGGCCGTCAGCGTGGTCTCATCGCGGAAGGCACCCGAGGCTATCTCGGTGATAACGGCCTCCGAGAGGTCGACTTGCGTCAGCGTCTCGTCGATCACATCCCTCAGGCGGTTGAAGTCGTAGTAGTTGTCTAACGGCCCCACAATCTTAAGTTTCGTGGCTCCCGTCGCCGTGATGTCAGCGGCAGGGTAATTGTTATAGAGATCGCGCTGGGCAGTGACAGTGATGGTGAGTACGCCGTCAACGGGGTCGGGTATCGTTGCTGCGTGCATCAGTACGAAGGGGGTGAGCAGCAGGCCAAGCAACAGCCCGCAAATTCTGCGAAGTATGTCTTCCTTTTTCATATCGCCGTTATTTAAAATTGTACTTTGGCCACAAAGATACGCATTTCAAACAAGAAAACCAAAAAAAGGAACATTTTTTTGTTCCGCGATTTCCCGGGCTTTTTTGCACGTATTTCAATAAAATGTAGTACCTTTGCAGCGCTTTTTGAAAAAGCACGGCAAAGGAAACAATAATAACACCCTATATGAAGAATTTTGTAGAAGAACTGAAATGGCGCGGAATGCTGGCACAGATGA
>JAEEGL016601467.1_pt1 | contig 13948 bp, 13 predicted proteins | sample 9134231 | NCBI WGS metagenome assembly JAEEGL01 (sample SAMN16246548, study PRJNA631951) | gut metagenome | biome: gut microbiome; feature: rumen; material: fiber-attached | host: Bos | place: Iran: Karaj | collected 2018-10
TCGTCGTTAAATTATTTAAATTTTAATAATATTTTTGAATATTCAATATTAATAGAAATATTATTAATATAAATAATAAATTAATATAAATAATAAATACAAAATTAAAATACTAAAAAAAAAAAGTACTTATCATTCATTGGCATTGGTGGGGGATGACCTTATGATAAAGAACCAGAGTTCAGGTAGAGAAGAAAATAGAGAAATAAAAGTTTTAGCTCAACATATATGTATGTCTGTTTTAAAAGCGCAAAGAGTAATTGATCAGATTCGCGGACGTTCCTATGAGGAAACACTTATGATACTGGAACTCATGCCTTATCGAGCATCTTATCCAATTTTACAATTGGTTTATTCTGCAGCAGCAAATGCTAATCATAATATGGGTTTGAACGAAGCTGATTCATTCATTAGTAAAGCCGAAGTCAATAGGAGTGCTATTGTGAAAAAGTTAAGACCTCGGGCTCGGGGACGTAGTTATACGATAAAAAAAACCACTTGTCATATAACAATTGTATTAAAGGAAAAATCTAAATCATTTTTAGATCGATCAATCTAAGATTTAGATTCATATTAAAAATATGAATGGAAAGAGAACATAATAGAAAAATATGGGACAAAAAATAAATCCACTTGGTTTCAGACTTGGTACAACCCAAAGTCACCGTTCCTTTTGGTTCGCACAAACAAAAAATTATTCCGTGGGTTTACAGGAAGATGAAAAAATACGGAATTGTATCAAGAACTATGTACAAAAAAATAGGAGAATATCCTCGGGTTTCGAAGGAATCGCACGTATAGGAATTCAAAAAAGAATCGATTTGATCCAGGTCATAATCCATATTGGATTCCCAAATTTATTAATGGAGGGCCAAACACGAGGGATAGAAGAATTACAGATGAATGTACAAAAGGAACTTCATTCTGTGAACCGGAGACTCAACATTGCTATCACAAGAATTGAAAAACCTTATGGACAACCAAATATTCTTGCAGAATATATAGCTTTACAGTTAAAAAATAGAGTTTCGTTTCGAAAGTCAATGAAAAAAGCTATTGAATTAACTGAACAAACAGATACAAAAGGAATTCAAGTACAAATTGCAGGGCGTATTGACGGAAAAGAAATTGCACGTGTCGAATGGATCAGAGAAGGTAGGGTTCCCCTACAAACAATTCGCGCTAAAATTGATCATTGTTCCTATACAATTCGAACTATTTATGGAGTATTAGGCATAAAAATTTGGATATTTGTAAACGAGTTTGGATATTTGTAAACGAGTTTGGATATTTGTAAACGAGAAATAATAGACCTTCATTTGTCTTGCCATTCTGTCTAGTGATAGAACAAAAAATTACAAACTGTTTCATTCTTTTTCTGTTAAATCAAACAAAAATGAACAATTCTAATTCTATAAGGTTGAATAAAAATTCGATTGACCATTTAGTATAATTGCTATGCTTAGTGTGTGACTCGTTAGTTTTTTCTTTAGAGTTTAGGGTTGAGATTAAAAAAAAAAATAGACTAACCCCTACTATGAACTTAGTAACCATATAAATTAATAACCAACTTATTGCTTCGTATTGTCAAGATCCCAAGAAACAGTCACTATATGGGTGGATCGCTCATATAGTTGTAGCAACTGAAATTTTTTCCATAAAAAAAGAAATCTTATTATGGGCTGTGAAGCAAAAATAAAGGGATGTAGATAAATGGAAGGATGATAGAAAGAGAGAACAAAAATATCAATGATATATGATTCCAATATGTATGTATGGTCTATGAATCAACTCATAAAAGGCAGTGTGATAAAGCATTAATACTGATATAATCAATACTGATATAAATATATAAATGAAATATAAATAAATAAAATAATATAAAAAAAAGAAAAAAATAATAAAGAATAAAGAGCCTCGGGTTAATAAAAACTGAGAAGATTGACTCGGGAACGAATTTTGCCAGAAGCTCCATTGCAGAGTTCAGGCCTAACCATTAATGGAGAAGCTATGGGAACGATGAAACCTGTGACTGCATAGGATTCTATTGAAAACGAATCCTAATAATTCATTGGGTGGGATGGCGAAACGAACCAAGAAAAAATTGATTTATTCTGAGAGGTGTCATGAATTGACTGACCCTACGAATGAAAGAGTCAATATTCGCCCGCGAAACCTTTATTTATTGGATTACAATTTTGGCGCGATTCGATAGAGGTAAAAATAAGGATTCATTATATTCTACGTTATATTCTAAAAAAAGAAGCATTTTTTATATTTTCTATATCTAATAATATACACGTCCAGCTATATATTTTGTATATACATCTTCCTTTGTAACAAATTAAATATGTAACAAATTAAATATCAATAAATGCCATTCATTACTTATAATTACTTATATATATTATTATTATTTATTATTTTATTATAATTATAAAGATAATTATTATTTATTATTATAATTATACATGTGTATCCGTAATATTATTGAATCGTTTCATTCGCGAGGAGCTGGATGAGAAGAAACTCTCATGTCCGGTTCTGCAATAGAGATGGAATTAAGAAACAACCATCAACTATAACCCCAAAAGAACCAGATTTCGTAAACAACATAGAGGAAGAATGAAGGGAATATCTTATCGAGGCAATCATATTTGTTTCGGCGGATACGCTCTTCAGGCGCTTGAACCCGCTTGGATCACAGCTAGACAGATAGAAGCGGGGCGGAGAGCAATGACACGATATGCGCGTCGTGGTGGAAAAATATGGGTACGTATATTTCCCGACAAACCTATTACAGTAAGACCTACAGAAACACGTATGGGTTCGGGAAAGGGATCCCCCGAATATTGGGTATCCGTTGTTAAACCGGGTCGAATACTTTATGAAATGGGCGGAGTATCAGAAACTATAGCCAGAGCAGCTATTGAAATAGCTGCGTGCAAAATGCCTATACGAACTCAATTTGTTATTTCACGATAGGGATATAGAACTAAACAAAAGGGATATTGAGGATGAAAAAACAACCGCAGGTTTATTCTGGACGGACAATATTTCTTTTTTTCCTTCATCCTTTGCATTGAAATAACAGATTCAAATAAAAAATATATGATTCAACCTCAGACCCTTTTGAATGTAGCGGATAACAGCGGAGCTCGAGAATTGATGTGTATTCGAATCATAGGAGCTGGTAATCACCGATATGCTCATATTGGTGACGTTATTGTTGCTGTAATCAAAGAAGCAGTGCCAAATATGCCTCTAGAAAGATCAGAAGTCATTAGAGCTGTAATTGTACGTACATGTAAAGAACTCAAACGTGACAACGGTATGATAATACGATATGATGACAATGCAGCGGTCGTCATTGATCAAGAAGGAAATCCAAAAGGAACTCGAGTTTTTGGTGCGATCGCTCGGGAATTGAGACAGTTGAATTTTACTAAAATAGTTTCATTAGCTCCCGAGGTATTATAAATACTAGTGGATGACACTATGATATAGTAGGCTATCTGAAATAGATCAAATTAATAGATTGTGTCTCACGCATATACTTTTTAAAATTTAATAATTCAAAAAAAAAAAAAACAAAGAAAAAGGGAAACATGTTGATTATATCAAAATTAGGAGGCACAAAAAATTATAGTTCGTTATGGGTAGGGACACTATTGCCGATATAATAACTTCTATAAGAAATGCTGACATGAATAAAAAAGGAACAGTTCGAATAGCATCTACTAATATCACCGAAAACTTTGTTAAAATACTTCTACGAGAAGGTTTTATTGAAAATGTTCGGAAACATCAGGAAAATAACAAATATTTCTTGGTTTCAACCCTGCGACATAGAAAGACTAGGAAAGGAATATATAGAACTGTTTTAAAGTGTATCAGCCGACCCGGTTTACGAATTTATTCCAACTATCAACGAATTCCTAAGATTTTAGGTGGAATGGGAATTGTAATTCTTTCTACTTCTCGAGGTATAATGACAGATCGAGAAGCTCGACTAGAAAGAATTGGAGGAGAAATTTTGTGTTATATATGGTGATCCTCCTCCTCTGGTATCCTAATTTTATCTCTAACTTCCCATTTGTGAAATAGAGAGGAAAAGTGAGTTATATACCTCTTCCTTCATTAGTTGATACTTCAAGGGGGTTACCTGGAATGAAAGAACAAAAATTGATTCATGAAGGTTTAATTACTGAATCACTTCCTAACGGTATGTTCCGGGTCCGTTTAGATAATGAAGATCTAATTCTAGGTTATGCTTCAGGGAGGATCCGGCGCAGTTTTATACGGATACTACCAGGAGATAGAGTAAAAATTGAAGTAAGTCGTTATGATTCAACCAGAGGACGTATAATTTATAGACTTCGCAACAAAGATTCGAATGATTAGGTGATTTTTTAAACATTCCTTTCATGGGGACACAATTCGAAGTTAAAAAAAAAATATTCAAGAAACTTATTTTCTTCAAAAGAGTAGATTCAGAATTAAGGTAAGGAATAAGAAATATGAAAATAAGGACTTCTGTTCGTAAAATTTGTGAAAAATGTCGACTGATCCGTAGGCGCGGACGAATTATAGTGATTTGTTCCAATCCGAGACATAAACAGAGACAAGGGTAATCTTTCTAAAAAATAACTTTCTTTTCTAAAGGGGAGGACCCATGTAAGAATAAAAGATCTGTTTTAACATGAAATGGATATCTCCGTATCTTTTCTTTCTGTATATTTCTGACTCATATTTATGAGACGATAAAATATGACAAAAGCTATACCAAGAATTGGTTCACGTAGGAATGGACGTATTGGTTCACGTAAGAATGGACGTAGAATACCAAAAGGAGTTATTCATGTTCAAGCGAGTTTCAACAATACCATTGTAACTGTTACAGATGTACGAGGTCGGGTGGTTTCTTGGGCCTCCGCGGGTACTTCTGGATTCAAAGGCACAAGAAGAGGTACACCCTATGCTGCTCAAGCCGCAGCGGTAAATGCTATTCGTACAGTAGTTGATCAGGGTATGCAACGGGCAGAAGTTATGATAAAAGGCCCTGGTCTCGGAAGAGATGCAGCATTACGAGCCATTCGTAGAAGTGGTATACTATTAAGTTTAGTACGTGATGTAACACCTATGCCACATAATGGGTGTCGACCTCCTAAGAAAAGACGTGTGTAGAAAGAAGAATTAAACGGATTTCAAGAGAAATAAATGATTCAATGATCTGATCAAATATTATAATAATACTTATTATAGTATGGTTCGAGAGGAAGTAGTAGGATCCACTCGAACACTACGGTGGAAATGTGTTGAATCAAGAGTAGACAGTAAGCGTCTTTATTATGGTCGTTTCATTCTGTCCCCGCTTATGAAAGGTCAAGCCGATACCATAGGTATTGCCATGCGAAGGGCTTTACTTGGAGAAATAGAAGGAACATGTATCACACGTGCAAAATCTGAGAAAGTAGCACATGAATATTCTACGATAGTAGGTATTGAGGAATCAGTACATGAAATTTTACTAAATTTGAAAGAAATTATATTGAGAAGTAATCTGTATGGAGTTATAGACGCATCCATCTGCGTCAGGGGGCCTAGATACGTAACCGCTAAAGATATTATCTCACCACCTTACGTGGAAATAGTTGACACGACACAACATATAGCTAACCTGACGGAACCAATTGATTTGTGTATTGAATTACAAATCAAGAGAGATCGCGGATATCGTATGAAATCCGCAAATAACTCTCAAGATGGAAGTTATCCTATAGATGCTGTATCCATGCCTGTTCGAAATGCGAATCATAGTATTCACTCTTATGGGAATGGGAATGAAAAACAAGAGATACTTTTTCTAGAAATATGGACGAATGGAAGTTTAACTCCTAAGGAAGCACTTTATGAAGCTTCTCGTAATTTGATTGATTTATTTATTCCTTTTCTACATGCGGAGGAAGAGGACATTAATTTCGAAGAAAATAAAAACAGGTTTCCTCTACCCCTTTTTACCTTTCAAGATAGATTAACTAATCTAAAGAAAAACAAAAAAGGAATTCCATTGAAATGTATTTTTATTGACCAATCAGAATTGCCTTCCAGGACCTATAACTGTCTCAAAGGGTCCAATATACATACATTATCGGACCTTTTGAATAACAGTCAAGAAGATCTTATGAGAATTGAATTTTTTCGAATAGAAGATGTAAAACAGATATTGGACACTCTGCAGAAGTATTTCGCAATTGATTTATCTAAGAATAAGTTTTAATTTTAAATCCATTGTAATTATTTCATCTTCTTTTTATAATAGAAAAAAAAATTAGAAAGAAAAAAAGAATAAAATTAGTTTTAAATCTTTGGCACGATCCGTATTTTCCCGGAATGGATCATAATAAAATAAAATTAATGTCTCTAGGGAATAATCACTTCAAAGTAAATCTTCCCTAGATACCTACATCATCGTATTTAACAGTTGAATCAATTTGAAAAAGACCTAAAGTTAGGGATTTATCAATAGGTAATGTTGCTCCAATACCTAACCAAAGAGCTACTACGGTACCGATCAAAAAGACTGTTGTAGCTACTGGACGACGAAATGGATTTTGGAATTTATTGACATTCTCCAAAAAAGGTACTGTCAATAATCCCGTTGGTACTGAAACCATTAAAAGAACACCCAATAACTTATTGGGCACTGTGCGGAGTATTTGAAATACGGGAAAGAAGTACCATTCGGGTAATATTTCCAAAGGAGTTGCAAATGGATCCGCCGGTTCACCAATCATTGACGGTTCTAGAACCGCTAAGCCTACATTACATGCGATAGTACCTAGAATTACTACTGGAAAAATATATAAAAGATCATTGGGCCATGCGGGTTCTCCATAATAATTATGCCCCATTCCTTTAGCCAATTTAGCTCTTAATACAGGATCATTCAAGTCAGGTTTCTTTGTTATTGGGATAGGTGAATTCTTATAGATCCATCCCCCGAAGGAACCGGACATGATAATTTTTCATCATCCGGCTCGAGCAAGAACCAAAGGAATGACAGAACTAGATACATATAAAATCTATATTTCATACATATCTCCACATATATAATGACTCTATGTAAGAAAAGATTTACCAAATTCCATTTTACGGAGTTGCAACTATTCATTGAAAAGAATTCAGTTCTTACAAGTAAATGCTCAATACCCAAGTAGGCTTACAAATTTGATCATGATCAAGTGCTTTTTGGATTGTCTCATGTCTTTTGATTGGTGTTTATCCCCACAACATCTCGATTTTCTTACATACAAAGTATTTACTTGTTACTAATAAAGTCTAGCCACTGTTTTTCCTTAGATCCCTTATTTCACTCCGATAGTATCATAGATCGGGATCGATGCAGAGGAAATGAATGCATTTCTACACTATAAATAAAATAAAGTAAGTGGAATAGATAGAACATTGGATCATGCCACATCACTTATTCTATTCTACGGGATCTTACGGAGCCTGTTCATGCATGACATGATTCGGGTATGATCATAGAAAAGATTCTCCTCAAGCGAACCTGCCTATCCTCTGCTACGCTACATAGGGGGACTTACGTGGTGGTTGGATGCGGAGACACATTTGGTTATGAATTCCAACGTGGCGGATAAAATCATATATCTGCATGGCCCAATTAATAGTTCAAGTCACACACTCCCATAATCCATCCTCTCTTCGAAAAATCCACTTCAACTATTCGTATCAATTAAGAAATACAATACTTCGGAGTTGAAGAGAAGTATCCAAATAACATGTCTTATTTTTTCAATAATCCATATTTGTAGCAATGAATCCATATTTGTAGCAATGAAATAATATTGTTCCTTCCCGATATGATATATGATCAATTACAAATATCTATGATCTGTCTTCTCTATAAAGGACCCGAAATACCTTGCTTACGTATCATTGGAAAGTGCATTAACATAAATACGGCAGTAAGAAGAGGCAATACAAAAGTGTGTAAACTATAAAAACGAGTCAAAGTGGATTGGCCCACACTAGCACTTCCACGTAATAACTCTACCAAAGGCGATCCTATTACAGGAATAGCTTCAGGTACACCTGTCACGATTTTTACTGCCCAATAACCAATTTGGTCCCGAGGTAAGGAATAACCAGTTACACCAAAAGATGCAGTCAATACACCTAAAACCACACCTGTAACCCAAGTTAATTCGCGGGGTTTTTTAAATCCACCTGTGAGATATACACGAAATACGTGCAGGATCATCATTAGAACCATCATACTTGCTGACCATCGATGAACTGATCGAATTAACCAACCAAAATTGGCCTCAGTCATTATGTATTGAACAGAGGAAAAAGCTTCTGTAACGGTTGGACGATAGTAAAAAGTCATAGCAAAACCTGTAGCTACTTGTACTAAAAAACAAGTAAGTGTGATCCCCCCTAAACAATAAAATATGTTGACATGAGGAGGAACATATTTACTAGTTATATCATCTGCAATCGCCTGAATCTCGAGACGTTCCTCAAACCAATCATATACCTTATTGAGATAGGTAATCCAAAAGAATTCCCCCTCTGAGAACCGTATATGAGAATTTCATCTCGTACGGCTCAAGCAGAAACACACAAATACTGATTTCAACGGATATGTAATAGAAAGTTCAAAACTTCTTAGCCACTTGATTCGATTTGCCCCAAAGATAGGAAGTAACAAAATCCGGAATCTCTTCTTTGTGATGATAATGCCAAAAATATCAAGTTGGCTCATCCGTCTTTCTTTATGTTGATCGGTACAGGCCTCTTGAATCTTCTCTTTCCTATTTTTTTATTTGTTATTTGATTTGTTATTTTTTTGTGCGTAATGCAGATTAACAATAGTTTTGCTATTGATAGGAATTCCCTTGTTGAGACCCTATGAATCAATTGAAACCTCAGATTCATACTAGAACCACGATGATTTAATCAAGCAAAGCCTCAAGCTAAACTCAAAGGTTCTCTGAGTAAGAACCGTTTGATGATCACTTATTCAATGAATGGATGTAATGACTCAACAAAATCTAGAGAAACATTTGTCCTTTGTTCAAACTGAAAGAAGAAAAATCGTTTGATTTAGGAAATACCTATTTGAATTTTTTTTGAGTCCGGTTGCGAAGTCTGAATAGTAAATAGTAGGTATGAATCATAGTTCAAATATTTCTTTTCTTGATCTATTCTATATATTCCGTGCTCCAGATACTAGAATAAATATCCGACGAGTTAGAATCATCTTGATAGAGATGACAGGCCCATTTTCTGTATTATCAATAGGATCAATTATAACAAGTCACACACTCATATTCCGGAAATACCGAAACAAATAAATCTCACGGTCGAACTACCAGAATGGTCTAGAAATCCGAGTCTTTCTTAAGTAAAGTAATTTTTTTGATTGAAAAACTGGGACTTTCTAGTTCTTATGAACCTAACTCATTGAAATTCCATCCAGTAAAACGGAAGAATTATAAATTTCCAAAATAATAGATAGGAATATCGCAAATAGAGCCATTGCGACCCCCATAAGTGGTGTAGTCCCCCAGCCCGGTGCTACTTTACCATATTCCGAATTCAATGGTTTCAATAAATTCCCTACAGTAGTTCGTCTTGGCCCAGATCTAGAACTACCCTCAACGGTTTGTGTAGCCATAAAATACTATTCCTTGGTTGAGATCTGTTGACTTTGTATACCATTCCGTTGTAGTTGTAAATAAACGATCTTATCGTAGATCCATTGTGATCTTGAAATTATCTAAAAATGGAAACAGCAACCCTAGTCGCCATCTCCATATCTGGTTTACTTGTAAGCTTTACTGGGTACGCCTTATATACCGCTTTTGGGCAACCCTCTCAACAACTAAGAGATCCATTCGAAGAACACGGGGACTAGTTGAAGTAATGAGTCTCCCATATTGGGAGGCTCATTACTTCAATTTAGATAATGAAAAATTATTTCATTTTTTAGTTTTAGTCGGAACCTTAGGCGGTTCTCGAAAAAAGATAGCGAAAAAAATTATCCCTAAAGTCGAGACTAAAAGGAATGTATAAACCAATGCTTCCATAGATTCGATCGTGGTTTACAATTATAGCTTCCACACCTATTCATTTGGGATCATTTACCATATAAAGAAAAGTAAAGAGTCAAAGAATAAATGGTGATTCAAATCAAGATTTCTCCGGTACCTTATGTCAAATCAAAAAAAATAGAGGCGAAAGATACCAGAGCAATGTTGTATCAGACTACTTGTCTCCTTGTAGTTGGATCCCCAAGTTTTTGAAATGTTCCAAATTCCACTTGAGCATCCAAATCTGGATCAATACCAGCAAAAACATCTCTGAACAAGGTTCTAGCACCATGCCAAATGTGTCCAAAAAAGAAGAGCAAAGCAAACGTAGCATGCCCAAAAGTGAACCAACCCCTTGGACTGCTACGAAAAACACCATCGGATTTCAAAGTAGCCCGATCTAATTCAAAAATTTCACCTAATTGGGCACGTCTAGCGTATTTTTTTACAGTAGCAGGATCACCATAACTAACTCCATTGAGTTCGCCACCATAGAACTCGACAGTTACACCTACTTGTTCAACACTATATTTTGATTCTGCCCTTCTAAAAGGAACATCGGCTCTCACAATTCCGTCTCCATCTACTAAAACTACCGGAAATGTTTCAAAAAAAGTAGGCATACGACGTACAAAAAGCTCGCGCCCTTCTTTATCTCTAAAGACGGGGTGTCCTAACCATCCAACAGCTATTCCATCCCCGTTGTCCATTGAGCCTGCTCTGAATAATCCCCCTTTTGCCGGATTATTACCAATGTAATCATAAAAAGCTAATTTTTCGGGAATTTTAGACCAAGCTTCCGATAAACTCAGATTTTCGGCTAGTCCGGCGCTAACTCTTCGATATATTTCTTGCTGAAAGTATCCCTGATCCCACTGATAACGAGTGGGACCAAATAATTCGATTGGGGTAGTTGCTGAACCATACCACATAGTTCCAGCAACAACGAAAGCTGCAAAAAAAACAGCAGCGATACTACTAGAAAGTACAGTTTCAATATTTCCCATACGTAATCCTTTGTATAGACGTTGAGGCGGACGGACACTAAGATGGAATAGACCTGCTAATATGCCCAATGTACCCGCTGCAATATGATGAGAGGCTATTCCTCCCGGAACAAAAGGATCAAAACCTTCTGCGCCCCACGCTGGATTTACAGATTGTACTTTTCCAGTTAGTCCATAAGGATCGGACACCCATATTCCAGGACCATACAAACCTGTTACATGAAATGCGCCAAAGCCAAAGCAAGCCACCCCTGAGAGAAATAAATGAATTCCAAAGATCTTGGGCAAATCCAAAGAAGGTTTTCCCGTACGCTCATCACAGAATATTTCTAGATCCCAATACACCCAATGCCAGATAGCTGCCAAGAAGCACAAGCCAGAAAACACAATATGTGCCCCTGCGACACCTTCATAACTCCAAATACCCGGATTCGTTATAGTTCCTCCTGAAATACTCCAACCACCCCACGAATTGGTTATTCCTAAACGAGTCATGAAGGGTATAACGAACATACCTTGTCTCCACATTGGATCAAGAACAGGGTCAGAGGGATCAAAAACCGCTAATTCGTATAGAGCCATCGAACCGGCCCAACCAGAAACTAGAGCTGTATGCATTATATGGACAGAAAGCAATCGACCGGGATCATTCAATACGACAGTATGAACACGATACCAAGGCAAACCCATGGAAATACCCCTTTATCAAAGATAAATAGACACTATGTCACCTTATTTTATCGCATTGGAAAGGACTATACTATGTACCTAAGTACCTAACCTTTTCAGTGGATTCTGTATGAGAAAGAGTTAATATTTATTCTGTTCCATTGAAAATAACGGAACAATTCTGTTCATAAGAACAAAGAGAAGCAGATCTATTCTATACCCGATAAGTACCAATACGCAATGGGAGAATTGGTCCCATTTTGTGGGAACGAATGCATAGATACTTGTTTATCATTCGAACGATCGATTGCTCCGTTCGTTAAAATTTTTCTTTATTCATTCTATCTTACTCTATAAACCTTCCAATCAATCTATCTAGAAAATAGAATAAACAGAAAAAAGGATGAAGACAATAAACCCATTGTTACGTTTCCATATTAAAGTGAAGTATAGTACTTAATTTTTTTTCTTTAATTTAATGCCCATTGGTGTTCCAAAAGTACCTTTTCGGAGTCCTGGAGAGGAAGATGCAGTTTGGGTTGACGTATAGTGCGACTTGTTAGACATATTGGGTCATATGGGATTTACCCGTTCTCTCCCCCGATCGAGATATCCTCTGTTTCGCCCAAGAAATATTGTATTGAGATTGAGTGAACCATCAATCATTTGGAGCGTGAAGTACAATTAGATCAATTTATATTGGGGATCAATATTATCAATTAGAAGAATTTATGGTTGACTTGGACTGATAAAATAAAGTCTCCAGGCTCCGTTCAGAAAATACCAAATTGGTAATAAATTGATAATATATGTACGATTACCACTTATATCATAAACGATTCTTATACTTACTATAGGAGCGATCTCAAACTGCCAACCAATGGAGTAGTATGATGAATACATCGAATAGTTTGGAGAAGACATGAAATGAAACAAATTTAAAAAGAAGTCGTAACAAAAAAAAGTGGTACTGAGATCATTTGCCCTATATGTACAAATAGAATTCGGGCGGATCTTTTCCCGGAGTAGAACAAACATGAACCTAAAAAAATTGAAAGGGCCCATTCAGGAACAATAAAATGACATCGTGATTTGAATTTCGATGAAACAATACATCAATGAGAGGTTAGTTCAATAAGTTCAGTAACTTCTTTTTTTTATAGGTACGGGAACAAAAACTCATCTTATGTTTTTTGAAAAATAGAAGAAGAAAACCCCCTTCATTAGAAAAACAAAAACCTGTTACAGAAAAAAAAGAAATAGAACTGGAATCGACACATTGATTCTTTTTTTTTCGCAATTTTTTTGAACCGTATGCATCCAAAGGTGCACGTACGGTTCCTAAGGGAACCAATTTTGTCCTAATCAACCGACTTTATCGAGAAAGATTACTTTTTTTAGGCCAAGAAGTTGATAGCGAGATCTCGAATCAACTTGTTGGTCTCATGGTATATCTCAGTATAGAAGATGATACTAGGGATCTTTATTTATTTATAAACTCTCCCGGCGGATGGGTAATACCAGGAATAGCCATTTATGATACTATGCAATTTGTGCCACCCGATGTGCATACAATATGCATGGGATTAGCCGCTTCAATGGGATCTTTCATTCTGGTCGGAGGAGAAATTACCAAACGTCTAGCATTCCCTCACGCTTGGCGCCAATGAGTTTTTTTATTTGAAAAAAAAAAGGAAGACTATGCCTTCCCATATTGAATACGAATAATAAGTAATAATAGCATGGCACTTCGAGTTCGATATGAGCAAACCATTATTGTTTTTTTTATAACATGAGATTTTATGTCGAGATAGTAGTATGAAACAGAGGTCATTTCAGATTTGATCTTATGTGTCGGGGGTACATTTCAGCGTCACAAACCATTCTTTTCCACACCAGAATTCTCTTTCTGATATTTATGTTATGAAAGAAAAAGTACAAAAATGAAAAAAAAAAGATCATTTTTTTCCTTATTTGATCGTATCAGAAAGGAACTTTGGGATTGCTAAATCACAGACAAAATAAATATATAAAGCAACAGAACCATCATAGTATTTTTTTTACTCCTACGAAAGGAAGGGTGGTAAATGGATCATTCAACGATCTGGATCGGATGGATTCTATTTCTTTCTTCAATAGAATAGAAGA
>JAEEGL010238402.1_pt1 | contig 13947 bp, 9 predicted proteins | sample 9134231 | NCBI WGS metagenome assembly JAEEGL01 (sample SAMN16246548, study PRJNA631951) | gut metagenome | biome: gut microbiome; feature: rumen; material: fiber-attached | host: Bos | place: Iran: Karaj | collected 2018-10
GCGAACAGAATCGGATATGAGACTGCTATGAGGTGGACCAAAGGAAATCATGCATTCATAGTTGCGACTCATACCGACAGAGAGCATATACATAATCACATCATTTATAACTCGACAGATTTAAACTGCCAGAGAAAGTTCAAAGACTTTTTCTTATGTGGATTGGCTCTTCAGCATGTCAGCGACCTAGTCTGCCTCGAGAACGGATTGTCGGTTATCAAACCAAAGAAACCTAGTGAGAGAGATAAACGAACCGAGTATCCTAAGAGGATTAAATACCGGGATTTAATCAAAGAAGATATCAATAAATGCATGTCTAAATTTCCTAAAGACATGGAAGATTTGTTCCTGCTTCTTGAGGAAATGGGATACGAAATAAAGCGCGGAAAGCAAGCTTCGATTAAAGGTCATGAACAAAAATCATTTTTGCGATTTAAGACTTTGGGAGAAGGATACAGAGAAGAAGATCTTGAAAAAGTCTTTGAAGGCAAAGCCAAGTTCGGATATGATTCAGGAGCAAATGAAAGAAATACTTCTGTCGAAAAATCCGACAAAACAGAGCCGGAACTTGATATGCTTCTTGATATTCAAAAGATAATTGCCAAAGGAAAAGGTCCTGGGTATGAGAGATGGGCTAAGGTTCATAATGTTAAAAAGATGGCTCAGACTCTTCTCTTTCTTGAGCAGCATGACATGCGAGATTATGATAAGCTTGCAGAAAAAGCGAGTGAAGCTTCAGCAAAATTCGGAGAGATTTCTGAGAGGCATAAGCAGATAGAAGCAAGGATGAAAGAGATTAACGGTCTGAAAGAGCAGATAATAAATTATGCAAAGACCAAGGATGTTTATGTCGCGTATCGTAAGAGCGGATACTCAAAAAAGTTCTTTGAAGCCAACAGGGAAGCGATAACTTTGCATAAGGCAGCAATTGATTGTTTTGACAAAATCAAAGGTCCGATTCCGAAGATTAAGGATCTGAATGCGGAGTATAATGAACTCATTAAAGAGAAAAAGAAGACCTATGCCGAGTATAAGCAGGCAAGGCAGGATCTAAAAGATTACCAGACAGCCAAGTACAATGTTGACCAGTTTTTGAAACAAGAACAGACAGACATGAGCGAACAAAAGAAGAAAAGAAACGATATTAGTCGTTAGCAATCAGGGAGATTTCGTCGTGAATATCGATGAGGTCTCCCTCTTTTTTTGTTGTCTCGAAGAGACAGGCAGCATCAACTTTGTTGAGGCGTCAATCCGAACGCAAGTGAGGCTCTAGGGGTTTGGGGGCGTAGCCATCCGACAAGCTTTTTCGACTCTAGGGCCCTAGAGTCACTGCTTGCCAAAAACTAAAAAAAGGATTTTTTAGGGAAAATGCACGTGGAACGTGAGGGCGGTTTATGGGACAATGTTTTACGGCAAATTCGCTATAATATATATTCAAAGGAAAAGAAGAATGAAGTTATTTCGTATATTTTTTTATACAAAATTTGAGTTTTTAAACGAAAATATAATCTTTAACTTTCTAAAGATACATAATGACTTTTTGGTGGACAAGTGATATAATTTTACTTGTTAAGATTTGCATTAGATTGTCAGAATGAAAGGTAAAGATATGGCTGTCTCGTATAACGGATTATGGAAAATGTTAATCGATAAAAAAATGTATAAAAAAGATTTAGCTGCAGAACTCAATATTAGTTCCGCCACTATGGCTAAAATGGGAAAAGGCGAAAGCGTTTCAATGGATGTCCTCGAAAGAATCTGTGACTACATGGATTGTAACATTGGGGATATTATGAGTTTTGAAAAAGAAGAAAAGGAAGGAAACGGTGATGGTTGTAAATAAACATGGAAGTTTCTATATGAGAAGCGGATGGGGGACAAAAATTATCCAAGCTATTGACCAAGATGATGGGATATTTGCACCCGCAAAAGAAGCTGAAGCAGTTGATAGCCTTGGTGTAGGTAGGGTTATGATCAAGGCTATGAGATATTGGTCAGATGTGATGGGCCTTACAACGGAAGTAAAAGAAAATAATATTATAAAAAAAGTACCTTCGGATTTATATATCTTTGTAAAAAAGTATGATCCTTATTTTCAAAAGTTGGGGACACTGCTTTTAATGCATAGAAATGTAATAACTAACATTGATGAGGCAACAGCATGGTTTTGGTTGTTTAACGAATGGAAAGGACAAACAGCAAGCAAGGACGCTTTTGTAGATGGCCTTCATAGTTATTTGACGATTAATGGAATGAAGATAAAAAAAGAAGCGGTAGAAAAAGAGTTTAATTGTGTTAAGCAAACATATATCAAGGATAAAGAATTTGATTTAAAAACTATTCTAGATGAGGACGCATATCCGTTGTTAGGACCTTTGAATGCATTGTCATTTGACAAAGAAAAAGGATTGACAAAAAGGCACTTGAATTCAAAAGAGATTCCGGTGGAATTACTTGTTTTTTCTATAGCAATGGATAATCAAGTTGAGAGTGAAAATGAAAAACAACTCGGAATTGATTTGTTAATGGAAGAAAATAAACAGGTTGGTAAATATTTTAATATTAGATATTCGGATTTATTAGATATGTTGCTGGAAGCTGAAAATAAAGGTTACATAGGATTAAACAATAATTTTGGAAACAGATACATAGAGTTTAATTCTACAAAATATATTGAACTGCAAAAAAAGTATTACATGGATTAAGGGAAGAAATATAAAATGAAATATTCAGATTTAATTTCAAAAAGAAAACAATATAAATACTCCGCAAATATATGCTTTGATTTAGAAAATGAAGACAAATTATCGTCTTTTATTCCGAATGTAACTACAACTGAGATTTTAAAGGAATACTTGTATGGCATAATTCAAGATAATGAATCTGTTCATTCAAGAATTTTATATGGTTCATACGGAACAGGAAAATCTCATCTTCTTACTGTGTTGAGTGCGTTACTTGGACATATAAATACATCTGGCGAAGCGTTCAATATATTTATTAGCTCAATCGAAAGATACGATAAGGATTTAGCTGAATTTATAAGTTCATATGTATCTAAAGAAAAACCGTATCTTGTTGTACCGGTATACTCCGATTTTTCAGATTTTGATAAATGCATTTCTTTTTCGTTAAAAAAAGAATTGGAAAACCAGGGATATGATATTTGTTTTAAAAACTATTTTTATGAAGCCCTTTCGTTAGTAGACAAATGGAGTGAGGGTGATGAATCAAAGCAGAGGTTATGCGAAGTATGCGCAGATCTTGAAATTGATTTAAATGAATTGAAGAGAGGACTTTCTAATTTTGAAAATTCAAGTGAAAAGATTTTCAATACTTTATTCAAGACAATGACATATGGAGCTTCCTTTGTAAGTGAAGCGGGTAGTTTAGTAGATAATTTAGAACAAGCAAATAAATTAATAATAAATAAATATCGTGGAATTGTTTTCGTTTTTGATGAATTTGGAAGGTATATTGAAGATAATGGGGAGAGCATAAAGGTTAAAGTGATACAAGATTTTGCTGAATATTGTGATCATTCTGATTATTATACTCATCTTATTTTGGTTTCGCATAAACAGTTATCTTTATATACAGATAAAATGAAGAGAGATTTAAGTGACGAATGGAAAAAAATTGAAGGTCGATTTAAAGCAACATCGATAAATGTAAAATATGATCAGTGCCTTTCGTTGATTCCACATATTATACCCAAAACGAAGAATTGGAATGCCTTTAAAAAGAAATATGAAAAAGAATTAAACGCGTTGTATGAACAAGCATGGGATTTTAAAGGATTTTTGTTGCCTCCAGAAGGTGGAAATCCTTTTGAAGGTGGATTTCCGCTTCATCCTGTAACGCTATATGCGTTAGATCGTCTTTCAAAAAAAGTAGCACAAAATGAAAGAACATTTTTTACTTATTTGGCTAGCGATGAGGAAAATGCGCTTTTTAATCAACTAAATATATATGATACTTCTGAGTTTCATTTTATTGGTTTAGACAAAATATACGATTATTTTGAAGAAAATATAATGTCGTTCCGAGCAAATGAGATTTATTTAGCATATAAAAAACTTCAATTCGCAATTAATAAACTTTCAGATGATAACAAAGATAGCGTAGAGCTTCGAGTGTTAAAAACAATCGCAGCAATCAACATTATAGCTGATACAGCTGTTCTTGCACCGAATGAGTCAACTTTATGCCATATTATTGATGATAAAGACGAAATAATATGCAAAGCAATAGCTTCACTTGAAGAAAAAAAGATTATCAAGTATATGAGGCAATATGGCTATTATGATTTTTTGGATAGTAGTATTTATGATTTGGATTCCATGATTGATGAGAAGATAGGATCCATTAATGATGAAATGGTAACAGTAGTCTTGAATAAGGAATTTTCCAATTTTGCCATTTATCCTCATAAGTATAACTTAGAATATCATATGAATAGAATTCTGGCACCTTTATTTTCGTTTAGAAGTGATTTGAGTAAAAAAACTTTTGTTAAAGTTTTGCCAGATTACTATGACGGTATGGTCGCATTTGTTTTAGACTCTGAATTTGAAATAAAAAACTATGCAGAAGAACTAATTCCGGAAAGGTGTTTACTTCTTGTAAATACAAAACCAAGTGAAATTATTAGTGAAGTGAAACGTTACCTTGCGATTGAATACTATTACTCTATAAGAGATGAATTGAAAAAGGATGATCCAACGGTAGAGAAAGAATTAAAACTTTATTTAGAAGAAGAAAAAAGCATATTATCAGAATTGATTGATAATTGGAGAAATCTAAATAATAAGAATTTGGTTGTTATCGATGGTGGAAAAAAAATAAAAATCAAATCAGAAATGGAACTTTCAAATATTGCTTCAAAACTGATGAGCAGAGAATTCCCGCAAGCGATGATTGTTAATAATGATTTGATTAATAAAAACAATGTTTCTGGAGTTAAGTCGGATAGGCAGAAGGTATTAGCTAACATTATAGATAAGGATGATATTTTTGAAGATTTTTCATTCCTCTCCCCTGGTTACAATATTATAAGATCAGTACTTGTTAAAAATGGTATTTTCAATGATGGAAATGAGAATGCAACTAATGTACTTCCTGATGGAGAAAAATCAGGCAAGGCGGTAATTAATGAAATTAAAAAATATATAAGAAAAGCAAAAAAGGCTCCTGTGCCTTTGAGTGATTTATATCAAATATTAAAAAAACCGCCATATGGTCTTCGAGATGGCTATATTCCTTTGCTTCTTGCATATGAGTTGAAAGAATATAGTAATGTATCTTTATCTTTCCATGGAGCAGATCGAGATTATTGTTCAGAAGAATTAATTAAAGCTTTTGAAAATTCTGATGATTACGCATTATTTATTTCTGACTGGAAAGATAATCAACAATGCTATATAGAAGCGCTAGAAGATATTTTTGCCAAATATTTACATGATAAAACAAGAAATCGTCTGAAAAATCTGCTTGAAGCTATGAATAGTCATTTTGCGTCTGTTTCAAAGAGTGCACGTACTACCGAAAAATATGTATCAAATAAAGTTAAGCTTTATAGAGACTTAATGAGCGTCACTTATAAAGATTATAATGCTTTCTTTTTTGAAGTTTTGCTTCAGATAGATGATGATATCGAGAATTTACCTATTCAAATAAACAGAATTAAAGAAGAGCTTGAATCGGTTGTTTTATTGCAAGAACAGGATGTTGAAAAAACAGTTAGAAGAGTTTTGGGCATTAAAGAAGAGCATATAGGTAAGTATTTAAAAAATAGATATCAAAAATCTTGGGAGAAGAAGGCTCAGAAAGTATTTGATTATCAAACAAGCGCATTATTAGATTATTTTAAATCATTTAATTATAAAAAAGATGATAATGAAATAGTTGAAGAAATGGCAAATGTGATAACTGGCTTTGAAATTGGCTACTGGAATGATTCAAAACTTGAAGATTTTGAGGAGACTTTATCCAGGATAATCAATCAGATTGATGAATATGAGATAAAAAAAGATTTAGATGAAAATGAAGTTAAAATTGTCATTCAAAATGGTGGAGAAGAAAGAAAAACTACACTATTTGATAAGCAAGAGTTAAGTAATAACGGTTTAATAATGTTTAATAAGATGAAATCCACTATTGATAATTTTGGACAATCGCTTAGCCAAGAAGAAAAAATGCAGATAGTGACAAGATTATTAGAAGAAATAATGTGACGGATGGATAAAAAATGATTTTTTGGTGCAAAAAATGCAATGAGCCTATTTTCGACAAATCATCACATGCTTGTGACTGTGATGGAGAGATGGAACTTATTTCGGAAGGAACGGTATGTAATCCTGTTTTCGTTCAGGAAAGAAAGTTACTGTCTTACATTTTGAATGAGAATTTGGCTCAAAAACAGATTTGGTATCTCGGCTCTAGTAGATATTATTTCGATGGAAAAACGCGTAGAATACCATATGTGAAATGGTATACAGAAAAAAAACATTTGAAATATGCGGAAGAACTTCGAGAAAATATAGAAATTGAAAGAGATTATAGCTTCTATAGAGGGGTTGTAGATGCAAATAAATCGTATATTCAAAATCTAGTATTTGAGGCTGAAAACTATATTGTAGAAACAATGCAACGCTTCAAAAGCGAAAACTATATCCCTACAGTTTCCTTTTCCGGTGGGAAAGATTCTACTGTTGTAAGCCGATTAGTTAGAGATGCATTGCAAGATAATACAATAGTTCATTTTTTTGGTGATACTACTTTAGAGTTCAGAGAAACTTACGAATATGTAAAAACAAAATTTAGAAAAGAGAATCCTTTGGTTCCTATGATTCCGAGCGAAACGGAAAATGACTTTTTTAAACTTTGTAAAGTTTTCGGTCCGCCAAGCCAACATGAAAGATGGTGCTGTACAATCTTTAAAACTAGTAATTTGAATAAAGAACTAGACAATCTTCCGGGTAATAGTTTGTCGTTCCTTGGAATCCGACATTCAGAGTCATTAGCACGTTCTTCATATGAGAGAACACAGGAGCATTCTAAGATTTCAACACAGATAAATGCGATGCCTATAATAGATTGGAATGACTATGATGTTTGGCTTTACATTTTGTTTAAGAACCTTTTGGTTAATGATTGTTACCAGTATGGATATAAGAGAGTAGGATGCTGGTGTTGTCCTAATAATTCGGACTGGTCAATGATGCTTACTGAAATATACCATCCAGAAGATATGATTAAATGGAAGGATATGGTGATAGATTTTGCTATTAATGCGGGTAAACCAGATCCTGATGAGTATTATGAAACAGGAAAATGGAAGGTTCGAAGAGGGGCAAGCGGCCTAAAAGTCAAAAATGTTACTATAATCGATACGCCTTGCAACTTATCTGACAAAGCTAGAAATATTCTTATAGATAAAAAGATTAATAAAGATGTTTTAGAATTGTTTAAACCTTTAGGTGATTTGAAAATAACCGAAAAAAAGGATGCAACATACATTTCAGTATTTGATACGGATAAGTCTGGAGAATACAGAAAATGTTTTGAGATGATTATAACTTTTGGGACGAATGTTGTTAAAGTTTTACCGGAAGATAGAATTGATGTGACCAATTTGGTTAATAGGATCAAATGTCAATTGAGAAAATACCAGTTTTGTATTAGATGTTCTGCATGTGATTCGGTTTGCCCGCATGGGGCAATTGATACAATCCATGGTAAGTATCACATTGATGAAACGAAATGTATTCACTGCAAGAAATGTATAGCAAAATTTTACAATGGCTGTATTATATGCGATAAGTTAGCAGGAAAGAAGGAAACATAATGATATATTTTGATAATGCTGCAACAACCAAGAATAAACCGCCAGAAGTAATTGAGGCATTCGAAAGATACCTTTGTGAAATTGGGGTTAGTCCGGGACGCGGAAGTTATCAGGCAGGTATTAATGCTTCCAGGATGCTTTTCCAATCAAGAAAGACAGTGGGTGAATTTTTTGGCCTTAACGAAAAAAGCAATGTGGTGTTTACAAAAAATTCTACTGAAGCCATAAACTTGTTTTTTTCTGGGATATTAAATAAAGGTGATCATGTAATTATTTCTTGTTATGAACACAACGCTGTTCTTCGTCCGGTTCATCATTTGAAAGAGTTGGGAATTATAGACTATTCTATAGTATCTAGAAATGATTTAAATGAATCTCCCGACTTTATTTTGAAAAAATATATGAGGAACAATACGCGTGTTATTGCAGTTACATTAGCAAGCAATCTTACTGGAAGAGTTATATTTAGAAAAGATCTTATGAGAAAGGCGCAGGAAAAAGGCTTAATTACTTTTATTGATTCATCTCAAGGTGCGGGAAAGATTCCACTAAATATGGTTGAGGACGGAATAGATTATCTTGCGTTTACAGGACATAAGGACTTAATGGCGCTTCCTGGAGTAGGGGGATTATGCTGTAAGGAGAAAAACGCTATCAGACCTTTAATTCAGGGGGGAACAGGTATATTTGGGGACTCGTATACCAACCCGAATGTTTTTCCTGAAGGTTTAGAAGCTGGAACGATTAATATGCCAGCAATATGGGCGCTAAAAACGGCTATTGAATATTTGAATGAAAATAGAGAAAAAAATATAGTTTATGAAAAAAAATTGATGAATATACTTATTTCTGAATTGAAAAAAGTTCCAAATATTGAAATATATGATGAAGATGAAGAAAGAGTTTCGACAGTGGGGATTAACATAAAAGGAATTATGTCGAATCAATTAGTACAGATTTTGGACGAAAAAGGAGTAGCGGTACGTGGTGGAATTCATTGCGCAATTCTTGCTCATGAGGCTATAAACACTGCAAAAATAGGAGCAGTCAGATTAAGCCTCTCTTCTTACAATACTGAAGATGAAGTAGAGGAAGTGGCTCGAATAATAAGACAGGTTGGTGAGGAAAATGTATATAGCGTTTTATAGTACGAGTGATGTATTTGATGGTGAGGAAAAACTAAAGGAAAAACATATAGAATGTAAAATTGTGCCTACACCCGTAACGGATAAAGCTTATTGCGGAGTATGCATTCAAAGTGAAGATGATAGAGCTTTAGCCGAATTGGATGGGATGGAATTTAAAGTTGTTGAGGGGCAATAAAAATGTCGTTTAGAGAACTTAACTTATTAAAACATTATAAGACATATAAAAATGATATTGTAAAAGAGTTTTATACACCTGTTCTCGAACAAGCGGTTTTATATCAAAGATCAGTTGGTTTTTTTTCATCTACCGCATTGATAGAACTGACAAAAGGTATTACTGGATTGGTTAAAAACCAAGGTAAGATTCAATTTATTGTTTCTCCTTATTTGTCTCCAGAAGATATAGAAGCAATAGAAAAAGGTTATGAGAAAAAAGCAATTATAGAAAAAGCACTTCTAAGAGAGATGAAAGAACCGGAAAATTATTTTCAAGAAGAGAGGTTAAATTTATTAGCGCATTTAATAGAAAATGGAACTCTTGAATTAAAGGTTGCTTTTACCCCACCGCAAAAAGCTACGGGAATGTATCATGAAAAAGTGGGATTGGTTCAAGACTCAGAAGGAAATAAGATTGTTTTTACCGGATCGCTAAACGAAACAATAAATGCGTTTTATAATAATTATGAATCCATTGTGGTTTTCTCATCTTGGCAAGAGTCAAAAGAATATGTGGATGATATTCAAAGAGATTTTGATGTTTTATGGTCTGGAGAAGATAAGGATCTTGAAATAATTGATTTTCCAGAGGTTGTGAAAGAACGAATAAAAATACGTAAGAAGGATAAGATTAATTATGATATAGATGATGAAGAACAGGAAACAGAAAATAATCAAAAGAAGCAGAAGTATCCATGCATTCCTGAAGGATTTGTACTAAGAGAATATCAAATTGAAGCAATCGATTGTTGGAAGAATGAAGGATATAGAGGAATATTTGACATGGCCACTGGAACGGGAAAAACATATACTGGACTGGGTGCTGTAGCAACACTCTATAAGGAAAAGAAAAGACTTGCAGTGATAATTGTATGTCCTTACCAACATCTAGTGGAACAGTGGGTTGAAGATATAGAGCTATTTAATATGGAACCGGTTATAGGATATTCGGCTTCAAAACAAAAGCATTGGAAACAAAGATTAGAAGATGATGTTTTCGATTTTAATCTAGGAATTATTGATTCATTTTGTTTTGTCACAACAAATGCAACATATTCAACGAAATTCGTTTCGAACCTTATGAATCAATTAGGGAAGGATACACTTTTGTTGATTGATGAGGCACATAATTTTGGTTCAGAAACGCTAAGAAAAAAATTGTATCCGCATATAGAATATAGATTAGCTTTATCCGCGACATTAGAAAGGCATGGAGATACGGAAGGGACAGACGCTTTAAAGAATTACTTTGGAAAAAAATGCATAGAATATGACTTAAAAAGAGCGATAGATGAAGGAAAGTTAACACCATATTATTATTATCCTATTTTAGTGTATCTTGATGATGAAGAGCTGGAAAAGTATAAGGATTTATCGTATCAAGTTGGTAAGGAATGCCGCGAAGATAAGAGAGGCAAGCTGGTAATATCAGAAAAAGGAAAAAGACTATTGTTACAACGCGCTAGGGTTGTTGCAGGAGCAAGAGAAAAAATAGATGTTCTACGAAATAAAATGGAAAACTATAGGGATGATTCACATATCCTCGTTTACTGTGGCGCTACAAGGGTACAAACGTTTGAAAATGATGAATCTGAAAGAGACGAGGAAGGTGAACGCCAGATTGTAGCGGTATCAAAGCTTTTAGGTAATGAATTGGGAATGAAAGTTACACATTTTACTTCCAACGAATCAGCAGCAGAAAGAGAAGTGATTAAACGAAGATTTGCTACGGTTGATCCGTATCAGGCAATTGTAGCTATTAAATGTTTGGATGAAGGTGTAAATATACCGAGTATAAAAACGGCGTTTATTCTTGCGAGCACGACCAATCCTAAGGAATATATTCAAAGGCGGGGAAGGGTGCTTAGGTTAGCAAAGAATAAACCGTATGCTGTAATCTACGACTTTATAACATTAGCTTCGCCATTAGAAGAAGTAAATATTTATAAAACAGATTTTAATTGTGAACGATCACTAGCTAAGAGAGAACTTAGAAGGATCAAAGAATTTGGAGATATTTCCCTTAATTCAAGAGATTCCGATGAACTAATTAACGATTTAATGGTGGCATATCAAATTACAGATGAAGAATTGGAGGTAGATGAAGATGAATCAGAATTTGGAAAACAATAACCTGGATGAAAAGAAACTTGATCAAATTAAATACCAAATATTAGATATGGAAGCTGAAAATATTGTTAAAAAAGAATCAAATCTTGCTATGGTTGATAAGATACGAAAGATGATTATTAGGGAGGTAGAAAAAAGATGATATTAAACAAGCTTGAAATGTATAATTTTAGGCAGTATATTGGCCAACAGGAAATAGCTTTTTCTACTGATCCTAAAAAAAATGTTACTGTTCTTATAGGTGTTAATACTTCGGGAAAAACCACAATTGTGCGTGCATTTGAATGGTGTCTCTATGGAAAAAATGGATTTGAAGATCCTATTCTTCTAAATAACGAAGTCAGAGAAAAAATGAAAGAAGGAGATAGCCAGGAAACATGGGTTTCTGTGACTTTTACTCATGATGATGTGGTTTATACTATTAAGAGATCACATAAGTATCTTTGTACAGAGTGTTACTTAGAAAATGGAAAGGCTATTGTAAACCTTTCGAAAAAACCATACGAAGATGTTTCGTTAGTATATTTGCAGAAAGATGGTCAAACAAAAACACCTATTGATAAATCTAATATTGATGAATCAATGAATCGTGTACTGCCTAAAGATCTGTCAGATTATTTTTTCTTTGGCGGCGAAAGAATTTCTGGAATAGCTAATAGAACAGATTTATCAAAAGCTGTTCGTGGACTTATGAGATTGGATGTATTGGAAAATGCATATACTCATTTAAAAACTGTTGTCAAAGGATTTGAGGATGAGATTGATACCGCAGGAGATGCAAATGCTCAAAAAGCAAAAGATAGTTTATTTACTTATACTCAAAGACAAGATACATTGAAAAATGAACTTGAAAACTATGATAAACAGGTGTCCTATTGGCTTGAAAAAGAAAAATCATTTGATGCTGAACTTGCGAAAAGCAACATTGATAAGGTAAAAGAATTAGCAGAGAATAGGAGAAAAGCACAAGCCGCACTTGAGGGAGAGATAAAGAAACTGGAACGTATTCAGAATGAATTGATAATGGATTTTAATACAAGACCTTTTGCTTATTTCGGTTTGCCTTCAATAAAGGCGTCGTTAGAGTTTTTGGAAAAACAAAATGAAAAAGCTGGTGGCGTAAAAGAAAGCATACCGGCTATGGAACAGGATGCTGTTGATTTTCTGATACGTCGAGGAACTTGTATTTGTGGAACCAAACTTGACAAGGGAACAATTCCCTATAATTTAGTTATGGAAGTCAGAAAGGTGTTGCCCCCTGAGCATGTAGGTGATGCAGTTAGACAATATAAGGATAAGTCAGAGGGGTATTTAGCGGGAACAGAAGACTTTAAAACAAGGATTGAAAGACGTTTTATAGAGTATAGAGAGACGAAGCGCCAAATCACTTCACTTCAAAACGAATTAGATGCTTTAGATAATGAAAAAATAGATGATACCGAAGCAAGAAACTTGGATGGTAAAAGAAAAGAAGCACACGAAAAATATCTTGAGGCTAAAAGAGATTATGATGATTGTAATCGTAAACTAGGTGAGTGCGAATCAAATATTGATAATTGTCAAAAAGCCATTGATAAATTTGCAAAAAGCAGTACCAAGAACCAAAGGGTAGCGAGATTAATTGCTTATGCGCAGAATGTATATGAATGGTTGCTTGAATCCTATAAGGGCAAAGAAGAAAAAGTTCGAGATGAACTTCAGAAAAGAGTTAATGATAATTTTGCCAAAATGTATCATGGAGAACGTTCGATCTTGATTGATGATAAGTATAGGGTTAAATATGCGGATGTTACAACAGAAGAATCCGATGGCTTAAAGGCTGTAAAAAGTTTTGCGTTTATTGCGAGTTTGGTATCAATGGCTAAAGATAAAATACTTGATGATTCGGATATGAAACTTGGGCAAGTATATCCGTTAGTTATGGATGCTCCGTTCTCAAATGTTGATGAAATACATATCGATAATATTTGCAAGATACTACCTAAAACAGCAAACCAAGTTATTATGGCTGTAATGCAAAAAGATTGGGAATATGCTTCAACTAATCTCAATGATTATGTAGGTCAAAGCTATAAAATTGAGAAAGATAAAGACTCATATGGCAAAGAGATAGACACCGCAACACATATTGTGTAGGAGGATCAGGATATGTTTGATAAGGATTTTAAAATAACTGGAAAACATGCTAATTATTGGAAGGATTTATGTGTTCTAGCAGGAAATGTTCCAGATAGAGAACAACATAATAATTTTAAGATTTTTAATGCTTATATAGACGCTTATATTTTATGCCCTCTAATAGGTTATCAGTATAATAGAAAAGGAGTTATAGATAATTCGGTAGAAGGCAATGCTGGTATGTTGGCTGAAGTTTTTGGGAAACGACGCAATGAGTTAAAGTATGTTTACCAGATTTTGATGCTTTTAGACGAAGAGTCTGAACCAGATGAAGATAAGAGATTATATCGTGCATTTAAATTTTCAGAAGAAACAAAAGAGGATAAAATTTTAATTGAGGAAAATATGAAGGTATTTAACGCATATTTTCTTGGTGGACTAGAAATATTACATGAGGAATTTGTTGAACAGTGCCACGATTCGGAC
>JAEEGL010328016.1_pt1 | contig 13947 bp, 14 predicted proteins | sample 9134231 | NCBI WGS metagenome assembly JAEEGL01 (sample SAMN16246548, study PRJNA631951) | gut metagenome | biome: gut microbiome; feature: rumen; material: fiber-attached | host: Bos | place: Iran: Karaj | collected 2018-10
GCAGGAACGGAAAGATAAGATCCGTACAGACTATCCGGAAATTCAGCGTCTTGTGGAAGAACGCGAAAACCTGATTCACAATGCGATCCGGGGAATCCTGAACCGGCAGGAGAACACCGTCAATATTCCTTCCCGGATGGAAGAACTGAACGGGAAAATCCGGGCAGGACTGTGCCGCGCCGGATTTCCGGAAGATTATCTTGCACCGGTCAGGCAGTGTCCGAAATGCAATGATACCGGATATACCGGATATCCGGTCAAGGAACCCTGTGAATGCTTTGTCAGGGCGTACCAGAGAAAGATCCGCGAGCGGATCGGCCTTGACGGCGGGAAACCGGAAACCTTTGCAGCCTTTGATTCAAACATCATTCCGGATATGCCGATTCCGGGACAGCCATTTACCCAGCGTCAGCTGACGGAAGCTGCACGCAGGAAATGCGAGAAGTGGGCCGGAAACTATCCTGATGTTCCTTTCCGCAACGTGCTCCTGACCGGCAAATCCGGCCTTGGCAAGACATTCCTGCTGCATGCCATGGCAAACCGGCTGATTGAACGCGGTATGAATGTTCTGACCATCAGCGCCTACCGCTTTTTCCAGACAGCCCGGGAAGACTATTTCGAACGGGAAAACAGCCTGGAAGAGCTGATGGATATTCCCGTTCTGATGATGGACGATCTCGGAACTGAACCGCTTATGAAAAACGTTACGGTTGAGCTGCTGTTCAGCCTTCTCAACGAGCGCCTGATCCGGGGGAAAGCCACCGTTATATCCACCAACCTGACCCTGGAGGAGCTTCGTGAACGCTATACCGAACGGATTGTTTCCCGCATCAATGATCCGCATAACAGTCTGGTGATTGCGCTGGAAGGCAAGGATCTTCGGAAAAACTGAGGATACAGAGTATGAACATCCAGATATATTATTACGGAAAAAGCTTCGATCTGCAAAAGGCAGAACGGTATTTCAAGGAACGGCGGATTCCTTTCCAGAGCATGGACCTGAAAAAGCACCGGCTGGGGGAAAGGGAAGTCCGGCTGATGATCAGCGGAATCGGCCTGGAAAAACTGCTTGACCGGGAGAATAAAAAAGTCAGGGAACATCCTGCGTGCTACTACGACAGGGAATCCCTGATCATTCCGGCTGTTCAGGAAGCGCCATGGCTGCTTCGCACACCGATTGTCCGAAACGGAAATACTGTTACAGCCGGCTATCAGCCGGAAATATGGGCTGAATGGAAATAATCATTACGGACGGGGATTCTGATCCCCGTCCTTTTTCTTTCGGGACATGACGGATTTAGCCCTGCTCCATGCATACATGGCTTCAAAAGGCCCGACAATTGCCGTGACAATCAGAACAATCCAATACCATGGCATCAGTATCATCCCTCCAGGTTTATTCCGGCACATCCAGATATGAAATCATCACATACCCTTCCACTGTATCGGTTTTAACACGGGCCCAGCCGGGGACATCATACTCATCGAGCACGACCAGTTTCTGATGTTTGGATAATCTCATCACGACGGAAGAAGCCATTGAAGGACGGGAACGCAGATTCAGTGTTGTACCGTCATCAATTCCTTCCACAGAAGCAATATATGCTCCTCCCGGCAGACCGGTTTCCGTTACCGGCATCAGCGATGCCTGCGGAACAGCGGAAGTTTCCTCAGAAGGTTCCCGGATTGAGGGAATCAGGGCGGCGGGGGCAGCCGGAAGGGAAATCTGCCGGTCGGACATCTTCTGAAGTTCACTGCCGGGGAAATAAAAACTGATGATTTCTTCGAATGTTTTTTTTCCTTCCGATGCCATCCATTGGGCACCGCGCTGGCTGAGACCCACGCCATGCCCGTACCGGCCGGCGGTAACAATGAAAGAATGATCTGTTTCCGTTACCGTAACCAGCTCATTCCCGTTTCCGCTGATTTCAATTCCCAGCGCAGCAAGCACATCCGGAAACAGATTCAGCGTGATGGTATAGGTTCCTGCAGAAATGAACGGTCCGATTGTTCCTCCGGTTACTTTTCTGCCGGAAACATCCAGTGTCAATTCCATCTCCGTATATAAACGGCTCGGTGCGGGATACTTCGGCGCCTTCAGCTGTATTCTGCTGATCCTGTCAATCCGGAATTCCGATTCCATACCTGTATATCCTCCGGAAATCCATTGCTTATCCGAAAAAACCGCCTCCCGTATCAACCGTGTAATCCACCGGTAGAGGCCGCTTCCGTCCTTCATCAGGACTGCAGACCGTGTCAGGCTGTCGGGATTGGCAAGGTCCCAGGAATCATCCCGTATCTCGTAGCAGTCTGCATCTGTCCTGCCGCCCCAGACATTGGACGGAATTTCCGTCTGGCCGCCGTTGCTGGCAGAGTAAAACCCGTCGGCGATTTTTCCGTTTACCGTAATGACAAGACCGGCAGTATCAGCAACCGCCTGAGCCGCATTCCTGTTGGAAGAAGAAACGCCTTTGAAAACCTGGTCGTTGGTCGTGTCCACCACATCATAATCGCGGGACTGGTTCATACGCCGTGCGGCATACGTTCTGGCACATACCGCCTGGGCTTTCAGCGCTTCCGGCGGAAAACTGTCATTCATCTCATACGGAACAACCCCGAGGAGATAATCCTCCATCGCAACCGATAATACGGGCCTGATTTTTCCGTCCTCTGACGTGAGTGCAAGATTCCCGGGATAGATCCCGGAAGAATTCATCAGGCGAAGTCCGGCAGCCTCGCTGCCGGAACTGCACTGCAAAAGCTGCATCGATTTACCGAATGAAAGGGATGCTCCTTCCAGAAAACCGATAAAACTGCTGTCCCTGAGCTCGATATCAATGACGGTTCCGGGCTGCAACAGCATTTCCGCGCCGTTTCCGCCGCGTATCAGATAAATACTTTCGGTTTTGACCGAAATGTTTTTATCAATGTTCAGACGGCGAAGAAGAACACGAAGCGTAACATCTCCGATTTCGTCTGCTGAAGCAGATGTCCATACCGCCGCGGCAAGAATGACTGTACATGCAAGGAACAGAAACATAAGAGTCAAAGCCCGTTTTTCCATCCGCTTTTCTCCGCAATCCATATTAATCTCCGAAACAAATTCCGATGCTCTTTGCAGTTACCACCATATGATGATCGGCAGGAACCGGCTTTGCAACCCCTGCCACTTCGCTGAGCGGATTATGGATAATATCATTTCCCTTCAGGGCGACTGTGACTCCGTAGATCTCATCCCGGATCAGTTCAGCTGCATGCACACCGAATTCAGTGGACAATACACGGTCAAAGGCGCTGGGCGTTCCGCCGCGCTGGATATGACCCGGTACAACACTGCGTGCTTCCACACCGACCTTATCCTGAAGAAGTTTTGCCACATATGCGCTGGATGAGAAATGGCTTGCTGCGCGGCGCGCTTCCCGTTCCTTTTTCTTGAGCTTTGCTTCCTCCTTATCCATCGCGCCTTCTGCAACAGCGACAATTGTAAAACCCTTGTTGTTTTCCGCACGGCGTTTGACGACTTCAGCCACACTTTCAATCGTGTACGGAATTTCGGGAATCAGAATAACATCGGCGCCCCCGGCCACTCCGGAATAAAGGGTCAGCCAGCCGGCTTTGTTTCCCATGATTTCAATTACCATTACACGGCCATGGCTTGCAGCAGTGGAATGGATCCTGTCGATTACTTCCGTTGCAATATCGTTTGCCGTATGGAATCCGAACGTGAAATCCGTTCCGTAAAGATCATTGTCAATTGTTTTGGGCAGTCCGATGATATTCAGACCTTCCTGGCTGAGAAGATTGGCTGTTTTATGAGTTCCGTTCCCGCCGAGCGTAACGAGGCAGTCAAGCTTCAGCGATTTATAGGTTTTTTTCATTGCGGCAACTTTATCCACTTTGTCTTCGCCGATCTTCCGCATGTCCCGGAACGGGGTACGGCTGGTACCGAGAATCGTGCCGCCCAGCGTCAGAATGCCGGAAAACTGCCGCCGGTCCATTTCAGTGTAATCCCCTTCAATCAGACCGCGGTATCCGTCATGAATACCGACGATTTCCGCGTCAAACATTTCGTATGCAGCACGCGCAACCCCGCGGATCGCGGCATTCAGCCCGGGACAGTCGCCTCCGCTGGTCAGGATCCCGATTCTTCTTTTCATATGACAATACTCCTTTCGGAATGATGTGGATTTATCATATCTGTATTATTATAACATTGATACACATGGATTGAAATGGTTTTCTGCGGTTGCGTTTTCAACGTGCGAATGATATAATTTTCCGAAACAGATCGGAGGCGAAACCATGCGGAGCATGACAGGCTGCGGTACAGGAGTAGTCCGGCGGGACGGATGGGAAGCAACAGTCGATATCAAAACAGTCAATCACCGATTTCTTGATATCGGTCTTCGCCTTCCCAGGAATCTTTCATTCCTCGAACAACCTGTCCGAAACAGCATCAGCAGCCGGATCCGCCGGGGCCACGCTGACGTTTTCATTACCATCCGAAACGTCAGTTCCTCTGCCTTCCGCGTAAATGCTGATCTTGACCTGGCTGCGCATTACCTTGAGATTGCCCGTGAAATTTCTGCCCGCACCGGCGCAGAAAATGATATGACGGCAAGCCGAATCCTTCAGATGGAAGGCGTAGCTTCGGTTGAAGAAGCGGAAACAGACCAGGACCTGATCACCTCCATCTGCTGCGAGGCATCGTCCATTGCGATTGATCATCTGATCACCATGCGGGAGATGGAAGGCTCGCATCTGCGCGAAGATCTTCGGAAACACCTGGACGCCGCGGCGTCACTGCGGGAACATATTCTGCAAAGGGCTCCCTTCGTTGTTACGGAATACCGGGAAAAGCTGGAAAACCGGCTGAAAGTACTGATGGCAGACACGCCGGATCCGCAGCGCATTTCGATGGAAGTCGCCATCATTGCCGACCGGTGTGCCATTGATGAAGAGCTTGCAAGACTCGACAGCCATATTCATCAGTTTATCGTTTACCTGGATGAACAGGATGAGATCGGCAAAAAAATGGATTTTCTGATTCAGGAGATGAACCGGGAGGCAAACACAATCGGTTCCAAAGCATCAGATGCTTCCATTGCCCAGTATGTTGTTGACCTGAAGAGTGAGATTGAGAAGCTGCGGGAACAGATTCAGAATGTGGAGTGACTGGACATGAGGCTAGCCAATATCGGGTACGGAAATATGATTTCCGTTCAGCGCCTGGTTGCCATTGTTTCACCGGATGCGGCTCCTGTCCGCCGGATGGTGCAGGATGCACGGGACAGCGGCCACGTGATTGATGCGACATGCGGTCATAAAACCCGTGCCGTACTGGTGACGGATTCTGAATATATCGTTCTGTCACCCCTCATGCCGGAAACCGTTGCAGCAAGGATTGATGAAAGAAAAGAAGGGGAGGATACTCCGTGAAAGACGTCAGAAAAGGGATGCTTCTGGTGATTTCCGGACCTTCCGGTGCCGGAAAGGGAACCCTCGTATCCAAACTGCTTGACAAAGACCCGACATTTGTTTTCTCTGTCAGCGTCACAACACGCGGAAAAAGGGAAAATGAGATTGAGGACGTCCATTATCACTTTATTTCTGACGAGGAATATGATAAACTACTTGCGGAGGACCGGTTTCTGGAACATGCCAGCGTTCACGGCCACCGCTACGGAACATTGAAAAGCGAAGTTTACGAGCGGATGGAGAACGGGCAGAACGTTCTGCTGGACATTGACCCGCAGGGCGCCAGATCCGTGATGGAAAAAGAACCTGACTGTGTCAGCGTCTTTATCCTTCCGCCGAGTTATCACGATCTGAAGGTACGGCTGCATACACGGAATACGGAAAAGGAAGAAGAAATCCAGCGCCGGCTGAATAATGCAAAAGGTGAAATTGAGCAGATGAGCCGGTACCGTTACCTGATTGTGAATGACGACCTGGAACTGGCGTTTGACCAGCTTCTGTCCATCGTCCGGGCGGAAAAGCACAATTCCGTCCGGTATTTCCCGGTAGTTGAAGAGTAACAGGAGGAGAAAAAAATGTCCATTGTCGATCCCAGTGTTCTGGAACTTCTGAATCATGCCGAAAGCCGTTATACGCTTGTCGTTGAGGCCAGCAAGCGCGGCCGCGAGATCGTGAACGGTGCAATGCCGATGATTGATGCCGAAGGGATGAAACCGCTGAAGGCTGCTGTCGAGGAAATCAACCGCGGGCTTCTGACGTATGACAATCCCGTGGAACAAGAGGAGCAGGTTTAATCATGGATTTAACCGGAAGAGAAATCGTTCTGGGCGTTACGGGAGGCATCGCGGCGTATAAAAGCGCCGAGATTGTCTCCCGTTTGCGTCATCTGGGCGCCCGTGTCCATGTGATTATGACACGGAATGCGACAGAATTCGTATCGCCGCTTACATTCCAGACATTGTCTGCCAATCCGGTTGTGACCGATACATTTGACGCACCTGAATACTGGAACGTGGAGCATGTGGCACTGGCCAAGCTGGCTGAAGTTTTCGTGATTGCTCCCGCCACAGCCAATATCCTGGCAAAGATGGCATGCGGTATTGCCGATGATATGCTTTCCACCACGGTTCTGGCAACAAAAGCCCCGATAATTGCTGCACCTGCCATGAACACAGGAATGTGGACGGCCGCTGCAACACAGGCCAATATCAGCCTGCTGCGGGAACGGGGAGTGCAGTTTATCGGTCCTGACAGCGGAATTCTTGCCTGCGGAGATGAAGGCGCAGGCCGGATGAGTGAACCGGAAGACATTGTTGCCGAAATTGATCGTATCCTGAATGCCCCCCGCGATCTGTCAGGACTGAAGGTGCTGATCACTGCCGGCGCAACCCGGGAAAGGCTGGATCCCGTTCGGTTCCTGACAAATGATTCCAGCGGGAAAATGGGATTCGCACTGGCGGAAGCTGCCCGTGACCGGGGAGCTGAAGTGACTGTCGTCTGCGGAAGTGTTTCCGTTCCTGTTCCGTATAACACAGATATCATCCGGATTGAATCCGCCGAGAATCTCCTGGAAACCATGTCGGAGCAGGCGCCCCTGCAGGATATTATTATCCAGGCTGCCGCAGTTGCAGACTACCGGCCTCTGTACAAAGCGGATCAGAAAATCAAAAAGAAAAAGGGGCAGGAAATGATCCTGACCCTGGTGGAAAATCCGGATGTTGCCCGGGAAGTCGGAAAAATGAAAAAACCCGGCCAGACACTGGTTGGATTTGCCGCTGAGACAAACCGCGTTCAGGAAAATGCAAAGGAAAAACTGGATAAGAAAAACCTGGACCTGATTGTTGCCAACGATGTAACAGTGGCAGGTGCCGGATTCAATACGGATACCAATATTGCGACACTGATCAGTAAAAAGGGAATCGCGGAATATCCTCTGATGAGCAAGCGGAAGCTTGCGGATATCATTCTCGATACCGTACTGGAAATCCGGAAGGGAAATCAGTCCTGAACAGACTGGTCAAACGGCAGTTCCAGCACATTGGTACCGTCATTCCAAAGACGGTCCAGACCGTAATATGACCGCTCATCCCGATGGAACAGGTGCACCATGATATATCCATAATCCAATACAGCCCAGCGACCCTCATTCCGGCCTTCACTGCGACGCAGCTGAAGGCCTTTCTGTGCCATCAGCTCATCAACGTTATCCGTCAGATTCGATACCTGTGCGGCTGTTCTTGCGGTTGCGATGATCATAAAGTCGCAAAGCACCGTAAGATGGCTGACCTTCAGGACAATAATATCGGAGGCTTTCCGCTCGTACAGAAGACGTGCTGCATCCAGGGCTGTCTGTTCATAATCCATTCAACGTTCCTCCCAAATTTGAATTTATGCAATGATACCGGTATGAATCAAGAAACAATTATGCATCTTGCAATGATCTCAGCCAGGCAACAGTATCCCGAGTACGAGGATGCAGATACCATCCGTTGGAAAGAACCTGTGCCTGTACACCTTCCAGCGAAAGAAGAAGCGCTTTTTCAAGAGACTTCTCCGCAAGGCGACGGATATCGTCCAGATGAGGATACGGCTCCCGGCCCGGCTCTATGGAATCGGCCAGGCATACGCACATGGAAAGACGGCTCATCCCCGGTCTGCCGGTATTATGGCTTGCGACCGCATCAATGATTTCCGGATCGTTTATTCCGTAATCCCGCTGAATCAGGCAGGCACCTGCAACAGAATGAAGAAGGGAATCCTGCATCATCATCTGCTCATCCGCAGCGATGCCGTTTTCTTCAATAATACGGCGCATTTCATTCAGCGGAAGATTCTTTGCACAGTCATGAAGAAGCCCGGCAATTTCCGCTTTGTCCGCATTTTCCCCGAATCTTTCAGCCAGGCAGCGTGCAGTCGCAGCGACAGAAAGCGAATGTGCAAAACGATGCGGATTCAATACTGCAAACAAATGCTCCAGCCAAGTGGGAGAATCCGGGATCCGGGGCGGTATCCCGTAAAGACCGGAAGCAAGAATATATTCATCAACCGGCAGTGGAATATCAGACGCCGGAATGCCGGCACTCCCGGAACCCGGATGAATCACCGCTGAAGCAATACCTTTGACGGAACCGCTGCCGGCAGCAGCTTCCTGACGGATAATGATGAGTTCATCTTCCGGATACAGATCCTTCAGAAAACAGGACGGATCAGCCAGGCCTTCATTCTGAATACGGACAGGAACCAGCCTTTTATCTGCCGAACATGCCGCTGCCAGCATACGCCAGCGGTTATCGGAAGATTCATGCGCCGGTTCCGGCAGTAATGACATCAGTACAAGTGAAAGGTTCAAACTCCTTACAGCGGAAAGCGCAGAATTCAGATGGCCGGTTTTAACCGGATCAAACACATCAAAAAAAACACCGACTTTCCTTTTCACCAGGAGAATCCCCCTTATTCCGCCGTACTATCATATTATAATCGAAAAAAGCAAAAGATTAAAGTGTCAGGAAAATGTAAAATCCGGTGTTGATTTTTCCCATAAATTGATTATAATGACGTTAAAGGGCAGATGAAGCTGCCAAACAATAAAATAAAAAGGAGTCTTCGGTATGAAAAAAATTATTTGTATTGTTCTTTCGTTGGTAATGGTAATGGGAATGATTTCCTTTGCGGCTGCTGAAACCGTTGAAGAAATCATCGCCCAGGCTGAGACAATGACCCTCGAAGAACTTTTCCAGAAAGCCATTGAGGAATCCAACGGGAAACGCTTTGACGCAGTCGGCAACTCCAGCCGCGGCAAGAGTGTACTGCCCCTTTTTGTGGAACGTCTTCAGGAAATTGATCCCAATTATACCCTTGACGGTAAAGATGACGGCTGGCAGCAGCCCAAGGAAAACAAAATCTTTGACCAGCTGACTGCTGACGTCAACGGAGCTGAGCACGTGATGTCCATGACGCTGATCCAGGACGGCAACCAGATTCAGAGCAAGATGCTGGACACCGGCCTGCTCCTGAATTTTGTTCCCAAGGACTGGAAAGAAGCTGAAGGAGTTGCTGCTGAAGGCAACGAGAGTCCGCTGGCCCTGCAGACGCTGAACAAAGTCTTCATGTTCAACAATCTGGGAGAAAAGACCTTCAAGAACATGTGGGATTTCGTCCGTGAAGGCGAAGCGCCCCTGTTCATGGGCGTCAATTCCGAGCTGGTCGGCAAAAACTTCCTGTACATGATGACAAACGACAAGTATGCCACCATTGCCAAGGAAGCATATGAAGCATGGGACGGCAAAAATGATGAATATGATGCCCTGATTGAAGACATGAAGCTGGACGCTGCCGATCTCGGCCTTGCCGGCGACAACGTACAGTACGGCCTCGGCTGGGTCTATCTGTGGTGCGAGAAATACAACCAGCAGACGGATGACGGCCCCATCTGCAATACGCTGGTTACTACGTCTGCTGTTGATCAGTGCGGCCTGCTGGTTTATTCCAAACTGCGCAGTGTGGAAGAAACCGCTGAATCTTCCGTCAACAATATTACGATCGCTGCCTACCAGGATGACTATGTCGGTATCGGCGGATATGCCTACAAGCACTATCTGATGCTGACGAAGACCAGCCCGCTGCCCTGGACTTCCTGTGCCCTGATTGCCTATATGACGACCACCCAGGAAGGATTTAAAGCCTGGGGCAAGGATATGGGCGGTTACGCGCCTGTGCCTGCCTGCATGCAGGATCACAGCCAGGATGGTTATGTGGATGGAGTGGATACCTATCCTGCCAAGAATGACCGCGGTTACGACTGGTGGCTGAATGAAGGCAAGCTGGTTGTGGAAGAACCTGCCTACTGCGCTTCCGTTTCCGCCAAGATGAGCGACTGGATCGACGGTATCGTAGCCGGCAAGTAATCATCAATCTCCAGACCCATGCGGGCGGCAGGCTCGGCAATCCGGCCTGCCGCCCCTTTCCTTACCGGGAAAAAACATGAAAGGGAGGGGGGAAAGAAATGACAACCCTTGCGGTCAACAGCCGTACCGGTGATTTCAGAAGAAACTGGAATAAATTCCGGACGTATATCACCAAACCGCAGAACGCCATCCTGCTGTTTCTGGGTATTCTTCTGACAATCACCACGATATATCCGATGGTTACCATCCTCCGGGATACTGTTATGGTTCATCCGGGGAGCATCGATTCCCAGGAGGCTGCCGTTTCATCTCAGACCCAGGCTTTCGGCACCACGCTGACTTCCTATAACTGGACGAATCTGTTTACGGATTCCATTACAACCCGTGTCGGACGGGAAAGAGTGACCAGGAGCGTTGCATCCATCTATTTGTGGACGCCCCTGATGAACTCCATTCTCATCAGTATATTTGCCTGCTTCGGCGCGATTCTTTACGGTGGTTTTTTCGCCTATCTTGTTACACGCACCAACCTGAAATTCAAGAAATACCTGAGTTCCATCTTTATTTTCCCGTATATCATGCCACAGTGGACGCTGGCTGTTATGTGGCAGAACCTTTTTAACAGCAATGCCATCACCGGCGGCAATGACGGACTTTTTGTCGCATTGTTCAATGTGTATATGCCCAAATGGTGGTGTGAAGGGATTTTTCCGGTTTCCGTCGTTCTCGCAATTCATTATGCACCATTTGCCTATATTCTGATCGGCGGTATATTCCGGAATATGGACGCCAACCTGGAGGAAGCGGCCACCATCCTGAATACTCCCCGCTGGAAGACATTCTTCCGCGTTACTCTTCCGCTGGTCAAGCCGGCCATTCTGAGTACGATCCTGCTCGTATTCTCCAGCGCGATGGGTTCTTACCCGATTCCGCATTATCTGAAACTCTCCACACTCTCCACACAATATGTCGGAATGAGTTCCAACCGGGCCGGACAGGCAAGTATCCTGGCTGTCATCATGATGCTGTTCGGATTCCTGATCCTGATTGTGAACCAGCGGACCACATCCGGCAGAAAGAATTTCACAACTGTTACAGGAAAATCCGGACAAAGCAGCGTTGTCAATCTGGGTGCGGCAAAATACATTGTATCGATCCTCTTTGTGCTCCTTACCCTGTTTACCGGCATTCTTCCGATCATCCTTTTTGCCGTTGAAACATTCCTGCCGAATCCCGGAGATTATTCATTTATCAGGTACGGTATTTCCGGCCATACCACAACGAAATGGTGGATTACAGCGGAAAATGTTACAGAAAACGGTATGTACGGTCAGAAAGGCATTCTGTTCAATTCAGAAATCTGGAATGCTTTTGCCGGAACATTCTTTGTTGCGATCTGCTGCGCATTGCTGGCCGGTACCATCGGTACGCTCATCGGATACTGCGTCAGTAAAAACAGGCGCAGCAAATGGGCTTCATACGTCAACAATATGGCATTCCTGCCTTATCTGATGCCTTCACTGGCCGTGGGCGTTGCATTCTTCGTCTTCGGTTCCGGCGTCGGTATTTACAATACTTTCCTGCTGCTGATCCTTGCAGGCACGGTAAAATACATACCGTTTGCCAGCAGAAGCGCCCTGAATTCAATGATGCAGCTGTCGGGAGAAATCGAAGAGGCTGCCATTATCCAGGATATTCCATGGTGGAAGCGGATGACACGAATCATCATTCCAATACAGAAAACATCCATTATCAGCGGATTCCTGCTTCCCTTCATGACCTGCCTCCGGGAACTGACGCTGTTCATGCTGCTGTGCGGGCAGGGCAAGATCATCACCACCATGCTGGGATATTTTGATGAAATGGGGCTTTATGCTTTCTCCAGCGGTATCAACCTGATCCTGATTGTGCTGATTCTGGCATTCAATGCACTGGTGAATAAGCTGACCGGCGCAAGTATTGACTCCGGTATCGGCGGCGATTCGTGATCATAGGGAGGATGAATCAATATGGCAAGAATTGAACTTACACATGTAACAAAGCGCTGGGGCGGTTTCTATGCAGTGGACGACCTTGATCTTGTGATCGAAGACAATGCCTTTGTCACGCTGCTTGGCCCCTCCGGCTGCGGTAAAACAACCACCCTCCGGATGATCGCCGGTCTCGAGACGCCGACCACCGGCCGGATTACCATTGATGACGTGGTTGTTTTTGACAGCGATGCCGGAATCAATGTACCGGCCAACAAGCGCCGTGTCGGATTTCTGTTCCAGAACTATGCGCTCTGGCCGAATATGACGGTTTACCAGAATATTGCTTTCGGTCTGGGAAATATTAAGGAACCCGGTCTTTCCGTAACGGATGACGGAGAAATTGTCCGGAATCCGGACGCCGGCGGACAGCCCCGGAAACTGACCAAAGATGAGATCAACCGGATTGTTGCACGCGTCAGTGCAATCGTCAAGATCCAGCCTTTTATGGACCGGTATCCGGGAGAACTGTCCGGCGGACAGCAGCAGCGTGTGGCAATCGCGAGAACGCTTGCCCCCGGACCGCGGGTTCTGTTCATGGATGAACCCCTGTCGAACCTGGACGCCAAACTCAGGCTTGAAATGAGATCTGAACTGCAGCGGCTTCATCTTTCCACGGGAAGCACATTTGTATATGTAACCCATGACCAGATGGAAGCCATGACGCTTGCGACACGGATCTGCCTGATTTCAAACGGCGTTCTGCAGCAGTATGATGAACCGCTGACTGTTTACAACAGGCCCAACAATACGTTTGTGGCTGACTTTGTCGGCAATCCGGCCATCAATTTCATGAATGCCCGCGGCGAGCAGCAGGACGACGGATCTTTCAGCCTGAATCTTCTGGAAGGTTACGAAGCTGTATTTACGCCTTCGGATCCGGTAAAGACAGATGAATGGTATTCAGCCGCAGACGCTGATATCGCAGCTTTCGAGGCAAAAGAGCGTCCTGCAGAAAAGACAAACAAGGACGTTCCGTTCAAATATCCGGTGTCGGTCGTCAACGATACGGAACTGAGTACGGCCGAACCGGACCGGAATGACTGGGTAATCGGTGTTCGTCCTGAGTTTGTGACTGTTTGTGAGAACGGTCCGATTGAAGGCGAAGTATTCTCTGCCATGCCGACCGGTATGGAAACGACTCTGCGTATTAAAGTCGGAAACTTCCTGCTTACCGGCGTTGTATTCGGCGGTATTACCTACAAGCTCGGAGAAAAGATCCGCCTCGATTTCACCGGAAACGGCGCATCGCTGTTCTCTCGTGTGAACGGAAGACTGATCGCAACCGGAAGCCTGAAAGTAAAGTAATCAGATTTCAATCTGCCGGGGTTCCCGAACGGAACTCCGGCAGATATTTATTGCAATCTTTCGGGAAAAAAAGCTTGCAATTTGGCCATATGCATGATAATATACGGAGCGATGGTTTTTTATCATCTAAGGGGAGGTGAACCGAGTTGCCGAATATCCAGTCCGCAAAAAAGCGCGTAAAGGTCAGTGAGAAGAAGAATCTGCGGAATCGCATTGTCAAGAGTGGC
>JAEEGL011715930.1_pt1 | contig 13947 bp, 10 predicted proteins | sample 9134231 | NCBI WGS metagenome assembly JAEEGL01 (sample SAMN16246548, study PRJNA631951) | gut metagenome | biome: gut microbiome; feature: rumen; material: fiber-attached | host: Bos | place: Iran: Karaj | collected 2018-10
TACCACAGCCCATCCTCAAATGCAAGGAGAAATCTAACGGTTGCCCCGGCCTTTGAAAGAAATTCACAAGGATGCCCGATTTGAGGAACGCGGCTAAATAAAATGAAACAATGCTTGAAAGTTTGCGGTTGTTTTCTTGACCTGGCGGGCCGAATGGTGGTAGAGTATGGTGTACTATGAAGCCGCAGATTAATTTCTTTCGCTTGATACTGTTTGCGTTGGTCGCCATCGTCCTCTTTGGCGGCATATTTGCCGTATTCTATCTCATGTTCCGGCAGCGGGATGCCTCCCTCACCTATGAAAAACTCGGGATCGAAGCCAACATGGACTACGAAGTGTCCGGCGGCTATCTGACCTACGCCTCCAGCACCGATCTTGTGCAGGTGAATATCAATGACACAAAGAGGAGCACCATCACCCATTTGGATAATGGTTCTATCGACGGTTTTGGCGTGTCCTCCACTATGACGGCGGCGTACGCCGGGTCAAACCTGCAGCTAAGAAACTTCAAAACATTGACTCTGAACGGTACCATCCGCGGCGTTGCCTGCGGAGATAGTCACTGCGCCGCCCTGCGGACCAACGATCTCAACGGTCTCGACTCCATCGTGGTGTTCAACGCCTCCGCGGAAGCGGTGGGCAATCCCATCGATTTTTCGGAGAGCAAGGTGGTCAACTTCGGCTTCGAGACAAGCTACGATCGGGAGCTTCTCTGGGTCATCTGCGTGAACACCCAGGCCTCCCTGCCGGTGACCACGGTCCGGCTCTACGACTACAACAACGGCGGATCCATGAGCTACTACCCCTCCTTCTACGAGCAGAGCATCGAGCGGGTCTATTTTACGGAAGACTCCGTCTTTCTGGTCGGTACCGAAGACATCATCCGCTACAACATGGACAGCAGCCGGGAGCGCTACCGGGTGGGCATCTACGGCAAGGAAGTCCTGGACGTTGCGGTCAGCAACGGCACGGTGCGCTTCCTTCTCAAGCCCCGCGGTTCCAGCAACGAGCATACCCTCTATACCCTGGCCCTGGCCGAGGCGGACGCGCCCAACACCACCATGCTCACCGTCTACGTGGGGGAAAACATCGTGAACGCCTTTTTGCAGAGCAACGGCATCCGTATCGTGACTCGCACCCGCATGATCAGCTACACCTATTCGGGCAAGAACACGCCCTCCGCCGATATCGTCCTTGAATACCCGGCCGACGCCGCTTTGAAATTGAGCGATTCCGCCTTCCTGCTGGTCAGCGGCGACGATTGCTACATCACCAAACGTGAATCCTAAGGAGCTGCCATGGTCGATCTTGTGATCCTGTTGATATTGGCCATCGCGCTGTTGGCCGGCTATTATCGGGGCGTGATCTACTCTGCGCTCAATCTTGGCGCGTCCATCCTCTCCTTTGCGTTGGCGCTGATGCTGTGTACGACGCTCTCCGGCGCGGTACAGAAGCGGCAGAGCTTATATGAGATGATGCTCTATTATTTCGAGGGATACGAGTATATCAACGAAACCAGTGTGGAGCTGGTGCATGTTTCCGCCGCCCAGCTCGACGAAAAGGAGCTGGCCGTGGTGGTGAAGAACGCCGATATGCCCTCTCCGTTCGATCGGGCCGTCACCAACAATGTGAAAAAGCAGGTCTATGAAAATAGAGGCATCTACTCTCTGGGCGACTACTTCAATCAGACCATGGTGGACACGGTTTTGAACATCCTCTCGGTGCTGCTGCTGTTCCTCATCTTCCGACTGCTGCTGGGGTTCGTGCTCAATCTCATCGACTTCGGCGCAGCCGGTCTTCCCCGGCTCAAACAGTTCGATGTACCCATTTCCTGCGGTATCGGTCTGCTGCACGGCCTGTTCCTGGTATTCGTTCTGTTCATGGTGGTCCCCCTCATGCTGGTGGTCGTTCCCCGGCTGTCCAAGTTCCTGGAGGAATCGCTGCTGGGCGAATTCTTTTATAAGGGAAATCTGCTGCTCAGGATGATCCCAACCATATGACCATACGAAGCAACTTTATCTTGCCAGGAGGTTTTTGATATGTCTTTCATCGAGTCTGACCGCATGCGCGGCGTTTCCGGCTCCATCATTCGTGAACTGTTCAAAATGACGGCTGCCCCCGACATGATCAGCTTCGCCGGCGGCAACCCTTCCCCCGACACCTTCCCCATGGCGGAGATCGCCGCCATCGCCAACGACGCCTTGCTGCATCGGGGCGCGTCCATGCTGCAGTATGGGTTCACGGAAGGCTTCCCGCCGCTTAGAGAGACCTTGAAGAGCTATTATACGAAGAAGCACGGCTTTCCCAAGGACAGCGACGAGCTGATCACCGTATCCGGCGGCCAGCAGGCGGCAGACCTGACCGCCAAAGTGCTGCTCAACGAAGGGGACGTGGCCCTTTGCGAGGAGCTGTCCTTTGTGGGCGTCCTCAACACCTTCCGCGCCTATGGCGCCAGATTGGTGGGCGTGCGGATGGAGCCCGACGGCATGAACATCGAGGATCTGGAAAAGAAGATCCAGACGAACCCCAAAGCTAAGCTCATCTACATCATCCCCAACTTCCAGAATCCGACGGGCTTCACCACCTCCCTGGAGAAGCGCCGGCAGATCTACGCTCTGGCCCAGAGATACGACCTTATGATCCTGGAGGACGACCCCTATGGCGAACTCCGCTACGAGGGCGATTTCCTGCCGCCTCTCAAGAGCATGGACACCGACGGCCGCGTCATCTTTGCCGGCAGCTTTTCCAAGACCATGGCCCCCGCCTTGCGGGTGGGGTTCGTGGTGGCCGACAAAAAGCTGGTGCAGCGTCTGATCGTTGCAAAACAGACCGGGGACGTGCACACCGCCACCCTTACCCAGGAGATCTGTTATCGGTATATGGCAGAGCACGACTTTGAAGGGCATCTCAACGACATCCGTCGCCTCTACGCCGTCAAGTGCAAGCGGATGCTGGACGATATGGAACGGAAGTTTTCCCCGGCCGTCACCTTCAACCGGCCCCAGGGCGGCCTCTTCGTTACGGCCTTCCTGCCGGAAGGCATGGACGCCTGGCCCTTCGTCCAGGAGGGCATCGCCCGGAAGGTAGCCTGCGTGCCCGGCGTCGCCTTCATCATGGATCCCAAGGTGCCCAGCAACGCCTTCCGCATGAACTTCTCCATGCCGTCCCTGGAGCAGATCGATCAGGGCACGGATATCCTTGGAAAGCTCACCTACGAGTGGTGCAAGTGACGAACTTTGCCCGGTATTGGGGCATGTGACGCCCACGCCCTGGACGCGGCGACAAAGGTCCGCTCTCCTGGCGGACAAAGCTGTCAATACGATAAACAAACGCCTCCGGGTTTACGCTCGGAGGCGTTGTTCTGTATGCTTTCTGATCACCGTTTCTTCGGAACAGGCGCCCGGCCGGTCATGCGGGTATAATAGGCGAGCCTGTCGGCCGTGGCCGGGTCGAATTCCTCCGGCAGCGCTCGCCATCCCCACCAGCCCGTGGTGGCTGGCAGGTTCATGCGGCATTCTGAGCCCAATCCCAGCACGTCCTGGAGCTGGATCACCACCAGGTCCGCCACGGAGGTCATAAGGCCCCGGATGAAGCCGAAGGGAAAGCCTTCATGCTGGTTGAGGCCCAGATAGTCCACGGCGAAGGCGGCGAACTTGGGCGGGCAGGCTTTGAACCACCCCATGATGGTGTCGTTGTCGTGGGTGCCCAGATATGCCACGCTGTTTTTCACATAGTTGTGGGGGAGCTCCCGTGAATCGGCCATGGGCTCGAAGCCGAACTGCATGACCCGCATGCCGGGGCAGCCGGAATCGTTCAGCAGCTTCTTCACCTCGGGGGTCAAAAAGCCCAGATCCTCGGCGATGATGTTGTCCCCCATCCCTTCCTCTCGGAACGCGCGGATGAGCTTCATGCCGGGGCCGGGATACCACTTCCCCACCCGGGCGTCCGTGGCGCCGTACGCCACGCCCCAGAAGCTTTCAAGGCCCCGGAAGTGGTCGATGCGGATCACGTCGCAACGGCTGGCCGCGCCCCTGAGACGGCTGCGCCACCAGGCGAAATCCTCCTTTTCGTTGGCCTCCCAATCATAGACCGGGTTGCCCCACAGCTGGCCCGTCTCGGAGAAATAATCGGGTGGCACGCCGGCGATGAGCTTGGGGACGCCGGCCTCGGTGAGCTGAAACAGGTTCCGGTGGGCCCAAACGTCCGCACTGTCGTAGGGGACGTAGATGGGTATGTCGCCGATAAAGGATACGCCCTGCTCATGGGCATACGCGCGAAGGGCCTGCCACTGGCTGTCGAAGCAATACTGCACGAAAGCGTGGTAGTCGATCAGGTCCCGCAGCTCCTCGGCGTATCGGGCCATGGCTTCGGGCTCACGATCCCGAATGTCCTTGGGCCAATCCACCCAGCACCTGCCCTCGAACCTATCCTTCAGGGCGCAGAACATGGTCCAGTCCCTGAGATACCAGCCGTGCTCCTCCACATAGGCCGCCATCTTCGCCCGGTCGAACCGAGCGAACGCCTTTTCCAGGACCTTGCGCCGGCGCACGTAGAGCAAACCGAAATCCACCTTGCGGGGATCGTCTCCCCACTCCGTGCCGATGTCGTCCTCCGTGAGCAGGCCCTGCTCCTTCAAAAGGTCCAGGTCCACCAGGTAGGGGTTCCCGGCGAAGGTGGACGCGCTCTGATAGGGAGAATCCCCATATCCGGTGGGTGTCAGGGGCAGGATCTGCCAATACCGCTGCCGCGCCCGATGCAGATAGTCCACAAAGTCAAAGGCTGCCTTGCCCAGAGTGCCCACACCGTAGGGGGACGGCAGGCTGGTGATATGCAGCAAAAGTCCGCTCGCTCGTTTCATGGTATATCCCTTCGATTCCTGTATTTTTACTTGTGTATTATAACACACGGATGCTTTAATATAAAGCATAAAAACAAATAATCGCCAACAAAAGTCAAAGGAGTCTGTATGGAACTGAACAAGTATTTGAAGCTGAGCCCCGAAGTGGAGGATGCGTTGCGGACCGGGAAGCCTATAGTTGCGCTGGAGAGCACCATCATCTCTCACGGTATGCCCTACCCCCAGAATGTGGAAACGGCCTATGCCTGCGAGCAGGTATGCCGGGAGAACGGAGCCGTGCCCGCCACCTGCGCCATCCTGGGCGGAAAGCTTTGCGCCGGATTGACAAGGGAAGAGATCGACTATCTGGGCCGTGAAGGGACCAAAGTGACCAAGGCCAGCCGCAGAGATCTGCCGCTGCTGGTAGCCAAAGGCAAGGATGGGGCCACCACCGTGGCCGCCACCATGATCATAGCGCATATGGCCGGCATCAAGGTCTTTGCCACCGGCGGCATCGGCGGGGTCCATCGAAACGGCCAGGTCACGATGGATATCAGCGCGGACCTGGACGAATTGGGGAAAACGCCTGTTTGCGTGGTCTGCGCCGGCGCCAAGGCCATATTGGACCTGCCGAGGACCATGGAATATTTGGAAACAAAGGGCGTACCGGTCATCGGTTTCGGTACGGACGAGTTGCCCGCTTTCTATACCGCCAGGAGCGGCATCCCTCTCACCTGGCGTGTCGACGACCCCAAGGAGGTGGCCGACGCGATCCATGCGGCGGAGGATTTGGGGTATGAGGGCGGCATGCTGGTGACCGTACCCATTCCGGAGCAATGGTCCATGGACGCGGAGTATATCAACGGCGCCATCGACAAAGCCCTCGCCGAAGCCGACAAACAGGGCGTCGTCGGCAAGGAGATAACCCCCTTCCTTCTTTCTAAGATCAAGGAGATCACCGGGGGAAGCAGCCTTGCCTCCAACATTCAGCTGGTCTTCAACAACGTGAAGACGGCCGCCCATATCGCGGCGAAGCTTTGATCGACTATCACAGACGAAAAGCGCCTGCCGATCGGCAGGCGCTTTTTTATCAGTCGCTCCAGGGTCTTCTGGCACAGACGAAATTACGTTTCCAATAGGCAGACAGGGGACGCTTCATCACCTTGCCGTTGCCGGAGGAGGCGTCGATCATGTTGCCGCCGCCTATGTAGATGCCCGTATGATTGACGGAGCTGTTGGTGTCGGAGCGGAAGAACAGGATATCGCCTCTCTTCAGGCTGTTGATGCTGGTGATCTTTTTCCAGCCGCTGCGCTGGGAATATCCCTGGGCGTTGAGGCGGGTGCCTCCCACGCCGGCCTGTCGGAGGCAATAGTAGACGAGGCCGGAGCAGTCGAACTTGTTGGGGCCCTTGGCGCCGAGGACGTATTCACAGCCGATCTTGCTCTGGGCCGCCTTGATGAACTTATCGATGCGCGTGTCCTTCTTAGGCGTCGCCGTCGGCTTTTTGGTAGCCTTGCTCTTCTTGGCTTCCTCCGCCTTCTTCTTAGCTTCCGCTTCCGCCTTCTTCTTGGCCGCGGCTTCCGCCTCCTGCTTCTTCTGCAGCTCACGGGAGATCTTGGCGTTCTCAGAGTACAGCAGCTCCAGGGTTTTTTCGCCGGCCAGACCGTCCACGTGGAGACCGTTCCGCTTCTGGAAAGCTTCCACGGCGGCGATAGTGATGGGGCCGTACACCCGGTCCACTTCCTTTTCGGACATATACCCCAGATCCACCAGCTGTTCCTGCAGGGCTTTCACGTCCTGTCCGTCGGCTCCCTCCTTGAGACAGTAGTGCTCTGCCGTTTCCCCGAAGAGTATGGTTTGGGTCTCATTCCCGGCGACGCCATCCCGTTTGAGATCATGCTGACGCTGAAACAGCATGATAGCCGTCTCGGTGCTGGACCCGAAGTAGTTGGTGGGCTCGTCGATGTCCAGATATCCGAGCTCCATGAGCCGGAACTGGAGCGTGGTAACAGCTTCGCTCTTGTCGTGTTTCTTCAGCGTTGCATACTGAGGCGTAGGTTCCGGCGTGCTGTCGGCGCCTTCGCTCGATACGGGCGCAGGCGTCGGGTTCACTTCGGGTTCATTCGGATCCGATCCCTCGCCCTGATGGGCGGCCGGATCGTCCTCGGGAGGCCAGGTGACGCTGGTGCCGGAAGGATCCGATATGGGGCGAGCATCGGACGAAAGGCGCAATTCCTCCTTGTCCTGTGCCTGAGGGTCGGTATCGCTTTCCAAAGACCCCCGCACGCGGGACCTGGCGCCGGTCCCCGCCACTTCCGCGGTGACAGCCGCACCTGTATTCCGGCAGCTGGAAACGCACAGGATCAGCAGCAGTATGACCAACAGCAAAAAAACGGCCGACAAAAGCATGATGCGCCGCCGTCCCTTAGCCGGCAGACGCTTCAACCGCTCGCCTGCGTCGTCAAAAAAGAGCAATATCTGATTCAATACAGCTTTTAATGTATCCATACGCCATTACTTTACCTTGTATCCGATGATTGCGCAAGAATATGGGGAAAAAAGTCAAATAAAATTCTTATTTACCTCCATCATGGGATCATTGGATCGGCACGAACTCCCAATCCGGAAGCGGCTCCTGTTCCTCAGACGATTCGTCGTCGGGCTGCAGCAGCGCCTCCAGCTCAGGGTCGACTATCTCCTCATCGGACGAAGCGGAAAGATCGAACGTTTCGGCCCGATTCTCGTACCACCAGGTGACGATGTCCTCCACCGCCACATGGCTGGAGCTGCCCGAGAGGCCGTTGGGGATCATGACCACCACCACGATCTGGGGATCCTCCCGGGGCGTGACCGCCACGAACCAGCTGGTATTCTCGATGTCCACGTTGCCGCTGGCTGAGGTCTGGGCCGTACCGGTCTTGCCCACGATCTGTCTTAGATAGGTTTTGGAAAACGATTTGGAGAACACGCTGGAAGCCGTGCCGCCATCCTCGGGAGAAACCACGCCGGCCATGCCCGTGAGCAGCGCGTCCCAGTATTCATCCGGAGCATCCACGTGGTTCACGATCTGAGGGGCGCATTTTTCGTACAAGGTGCCGTCTGGATAGTAGATGGCGTCCAGCAGCGTAGCTTTATGCACATCGCCCCGGGTGGCCACCGTTGCCGCATACCGGGCCACGGATATGGGCGTCAGCAGGGAAACGCCCTGACCGATGCCGCTTTGAATGGTGTAGGTGGGCTTCCATCGAAGCTCTTCGAGCCAGGTGGAGATGGTGACGATCCAATCCGTATGCAGAAGGCTGATGCCCATGGGGATATTCAATTCCTCGTTGAGGATGCGCCGGATATCGTCGCCGCGCTCCCGCTGCTCTCCATCCTGAAGCTTCAACAGACGGGTGGCGCAAATCGTCAGCGTTTCATCGCTCACGTCGCGGCCGACTTCCTTCACGATCCGTTTGAGCAGAGCGTAAATCTCGTTGTAGATGAGCCGAGGTATGGAGGAGGACTGCTGAGCAAGGGACTTGGTGTTGTCGTAGCGGGCCGCTTGCCCCCCCACCTGAACGGGCAGTTCTCCGGGCAGCTCCACCCCGGTGGTGCCTTCCAGCCCCAATTGTCCGGCCCAGTACGCCAGCTTCTTGATGCCCACCCGGTCCGCCACGGTGAAGAAGAAATAGTTGCAGCTCACGGCAAGAGCTCGGCTCAACGTCAGATTCGCGTGTTTCCACGGGCTTTTCGTCCAGCAGGAAGGCGCGTTGGCCGTGACCCTTGTGGTGGGATCGTCCACAAAGTAATAATACGGCGAATTGTCGGAGATGGTGGATTTGGTGGTGATGGCCCCCTCCATGAGCCCGGCAAAGCCGGTGGCCATCTTGAATACGGATCCGGGCGCCGTGCGGATAGCGATAGCCCGGTTCAAGGTGGGCTGATTGGAATCGTCGCCGAAGAGCAGTTCCAGCTCCCTCGAATCCACGCCGTCGGTGAACCAGTTGGGATCGTAGGTGGGATAGGAGGCCATGGCCAGCACCTGCCCCGTCTGCGCGCCAAAGCCCACGATGGCGCCGGTTTGGGCTTTTGCGATGGCGTCCAGATCGCTGCGGAGCTTAGAATATTTCTTTGTGTCCTTTCGGATCTTCTTCTCCTGGGCAGCGTGGGTCTCCTCGATGTTGTGGACCAGGGCCTGCTCCACCACCTTCTGAAGCTCGATGTCCAGAGAAGTCTGCACCGTAAACCCGCCCTGGGGCACGGTTTTGCCCAGCACGTTCACGATGGAACCGGTCTTCGTTTTTTCAATGGTTGTGGTGCCTTGCCGGGAGATGAGATGGCTGGTGAGATAGGCTTCGCAACTCTTTTCCAGGCCAGCCACGCCGATGAGATCGGAGTAGGCATATCCAAGCTGCAGCAGGTTGTTGGTGGGCTCTCCGTCCACGAAGGGCGCGAAACTGTCGTAAGAGTAGCCCAAATTGGTCATATCGGTGGTCACCTGTTTGCTCAGATAGCCGATGAGATGGCAGGCCGTTTCTTTATAGGGATAGATGCGGCGGCCGGACATCTCCGTCTGGACGCCGACGAGTTCGCTTTGGAGCATGTCGAGCTCTGTCACCACGCTAAGGTTCACGTCGTACGCCATGACCACGCCTTCATAGGCATGCCAGCTGTTCAGAACGGCGTCTTGCCGGATGGACATGATCTTCTTCGCTTCGTCGTAGGGCATGTCGTCGGGGATCTGCCAGCTCTCTCGCAGGATCAGATAGGCGCGTTCAGGCGTTACGTCAGGATCGGAGAAGCGGCAGGCGTCCACGAAGTTCTTTTTGCGGGAAGCGATGGCTGCCTCGCTGGTCACGCCGAAGTCGTAGCGGTACGACCCGTCGTTGTTGAGCCGGATATAGAAGTGCTCTTCGATCGTGCCGCCGCCGGCTTCGATGATGCGGATGGCCTCCATAAGGGAGTGGGTGTATCGGGCGGAGTCCACAGGCGAGGTCTTGTCCGGGTCCCGATAAAACTTCACGTTATAGGTGGTCTCGTCATAGGCAAGGACGTTGCCGAATCTGTCCGTGATGGTGCCCCGGGTGCCGGATTGATAGGTGGTGACCACGCTGGTGGCCCTCACGGCCGCCTGATAGCTTTCCGTCTCCTCCACGGAGAGTTTCTGCAACCCCCAGCAAAGATACCCGCCCATGGCCAACAGCAGCAGCGCGATCAACAACAGCCGGATATTCAGTTTCCACACGGGTTGACGGGTCATGCTGCATCCACCTGCCGTTTCAGCAAGGGTTTGAAGAGGGACATGAACAGCAGCCCCCAAAGCCCCGTGAGCAGGGCCCGAGGCAGCATGCCGTACAGGATAGCGCCGAAGAAATCGAATCGCATGCCGATGATCCAGGATACGAGCGCACGAAACAGTTCGACGCCGAAAGCTAAAGCAAGGAAATACAGGCCCAGTATCCAAGGCTTGGTATCGCTGTCCTTAGGCAGTTTTTCGTAGGCCACCGCCGCAAAAAGGCATAGGGCCGAAGTCAATCCTATCATATTCTCACAGAGAAGGTCCTCGAACAACCCGCCGAGAGCGCCGATCACGATGGCGGTCTGCAGGGAGAACGTCTGCTCCGAAGCCAGCATGAGGGCCAACATGACGAAGGGGACCATTTTGAAAAGGTTCCACTTGGGAAGGACGGCGGTATCCAAAAAAAGAGCGATCGAGAAGGTGACGATCAGCGCGGCATACTTCTTCAGCGCCATATCAGCCCTCCTTCCCCAGGATGATTAGCACCTCCTCCAGGTGCTCAAAGTCCACGTCGCTCACCACGCAGGCGTCGTATTCTCCGTTATCTTCCTCGGCCAAAAAGAGGACCTTTCCCACGTGGAGGCCCTTGGGGAAGATGCCGCCCAACCCGGAGGTAACGATGGTGTCCCCCACCTGAAGGTCTGCGTCCTTGGGCAGATAATAGAGCTTCAAGCCCACCAGCTGCCCGTTCTCGATGATGAGGCCGCCCAACATCCCTTCATCCCGGGTCCGTTCCACCATGACCGAGATGCGCATGTCCTCGTTCTGCATGGTGCGGATCTTCGAGTAGGTAGCGCCGACTTCGATGACCCGACCCACGATGCCCTGGGCCGTCACAGCCGCCATCTGCTCCGCAATGCCGCTGCGGGATCCGCCGCGGACAGTGATCGTGTCCACATAGGGATTGAGGTTCCTGGCGGAAATAGGCACGGTCATGAAGTAGAAATTGCTGTTGGCGGAGGCGTAGTCGAGGAGCTCGGACAGCCGTGCGTTTTCCTGCTCCATGGCTTCATAGAGGATGAGGCGCCGCTCGTAAGCGGAGACGAGATCGGAAAGGCGCTTGTTCTCCTGCTGGATGCTGTTGGGGAAAAAGACACGGGTAAAGAAGTCTGTAACGCGATCCGTCATATCGCTGACCGCTTCCTGAACGGGCAGCACGGCGGAAGAAAACACGTCCTCCGTGCGAGATGCGGTCCGGCGTCCCATCGTCAGCGCAGCCAGCACCAAAAAAAGCGCTGCTGAGAGCAGAGCGATGAGTATCGGTCGGTTTTTCCACAGCTTTTTCACAACAGGACGCTCCATGTCTATACATCTACAAATACAGTTTACATCCGTGAATATGCGCAATCAACCGTCCAAGCGTGAACAAAGCGTTAAAAAACCCGCCTCCTGAGGAAGCGGGTCGAAAAGGTAGCGTAAGAGTTTATCGCAGGGCGGCCATGACCAGCAGACCTGCAAGAGCACAGACGAGCTGGACGATGGCGAAGCGGAACACCGTCTGGGTGTCGGACCAGCGGCGCTTTTTCCGGGCTTCGTCGTGAAGGGGCGTGAGCAGCCACATCATAAAGGTCTTGCTCTTGAAGGTGCGCATGACGGCCAGCTTCAAGAGGCCCAATCCTCCGTCCAGCAAGATGACGATGGCAAAGGGCAGGCACAGCAGGAAGTTCCCGGTCTGAAGGACCAGGATGCCCATGAACAGGCCGATAGCCCGGCTGCCCGCGTCGCCCATCATGATGAGGCTCGGAGAGGCGTTGAACAGAAGATAGGCGAGGACGCCCCCTATGAGCACCAGCGCGCATTGCGCCCAATCCCGGCCGTCGCAAAAGGCGTACAGGGCGTATCCCAAAGCGCCCATGGCGACGACGGACAGGGTGCCGAAATGGCCGTCCACCCCGTCGGCACAGTTGCAGCAGTTGATGAAGGCCCAGAGGAGGAACAGGGCGATGGGCCCGAACAGCCACCAGGGCAGGGCCACCTGCCAGCCGAAGAGGGAAAAAGCATAGCTGTCGTGGGTATTCATGAAAGTGATGAGAGCCAGCAGACAAATTGCCAGATCCAGCAAACCTTTCTTCAGCTCACCCCAGGGCAGATCCGCCCGATCGTCCAGGTACCCCGTCAGCATGGCGGCCAGCGTCAAAAACAGATCCGCGCACCGTTCCCAGGAGAAGGGCGTCACCAGCAGCGTCACCGCCGCGAACACGGGGATGAACACCACGCCGCTGCCCCGGGCCTTGCCCTTGGACACCTCCCCGTTCACCGCATAGGCCCGGCCATGGTCCTGCGGGAGCTTGTCCCTGAAGAGCGCGATCAGCGCCACGCTCAGCACAAACCCGAGCAGCAGGCCCAGCAGGGCGGAAATGGGTGAAAGAGCAAGCATGGCGCAGCCTCCCGATTAGAACAGCTTCAGGGTATAATGATGGGGGAATGGCTTCAGATCCCAGATGTCGCGGGCATAATCGAGGACCGTGCGATCCGAGGAGAAGTATCCGGCACTCGAAGTGTTCATGAGCGCCTTGCGGCCAAAGGAGAGGGGATCCTGGGTGTCGTAGATGGCATCCAGCTTCCTGTCGATGTAGGGCAGCAGCTCATAGAGCACGAAGTAGTAGTCGGGCTTCTGCCAGCTGTTCCCGTTGACCAGGGAGTTGTAGAGGCTCTGGAACACGCCCGTACCGCCATCCTGGAAGGTGCCGTTGACGAGGGTGTCCACCACCCGCTTCACCCGAGGTTCATGGTCGTAGATGGCCTTGGGATCGTAGTGGGGCCGAAGCTCGTTGAGAGTCTCCACGCTGGCGCCGAAGCGGTAGTTGTTCTCCTCCCCCGCCTCGTCCAGGATCTCGATGTTTGCGCCGTCGTAGGTGCACAGGCTCACCGCGCCGTTGAGCATCAGCTTCATGTTGCCCGTGCCGGAGGCTTCGGTGCCCGCCGGGGAGATCTGCTCGGAGATATCCGCCGCCGGGATGATGTGCTCAGCGTAGGAGCAGTTGTAATTCTGGACGAAGACCACCCGCATCCGGTCGTTGACGGATTCGTCGTTGTTGATGAGCTTGGCGATCTCGTTGATAAACTTGATGACGGTCTTGGCGATGATGTAGCCGGGGGCGGACTTGGCGCCGAACAGGAAGGCCGTGGGCGGGAAATCCTTGATCCTCCCGTCCTTGATGCCAAAGTAGATGTCCAGGATCGCAAAAGCGTTCATCAGCTGCCGCTTATACTCGTGCATACGCTTGATCTGCACGTCGAACACGAAGTTTTCCGGCAGACGCACGCCTTCGCGGGCATAAACATAGTCGGACAGGGCGCGCTTGTTCTGCCGTTTCACTTCGAGGAATTCACGAATGTCCGTCGAGGACATGTGCTCCTTCAGCTTTTCCAGCTCCTTAAGATCCAGCAGCCATCCGTCGCCGATGCGCTTCGTGATGAAGGCGGCCAAACCCGGATTGCAAAGGCCCAGCCACCGGCGCTGGGTGATGCCGTTGGTCTTGTTCTGGAACCGCTCGGGATAGAGCTCGTACCAGTTCTTCAGCACGTCGTTCTTCAAAATCTCGGTGTGGATCTTGGCCACGCCGTTGACCGCATGGCTCACGTATACGGCCAGGTTCGCCATATGGATGCGATTGCCCTGGATGATGGCGAAGGAGGAGCAGTCGATGCCCCGGCTCATGAGCTCGCCGCAGAGCTTGGCGTTGATGCGGTAGATAATGTCGAAGATCTCCGGCAGCAGCTCCTTGAAGAGGTCCGCATCCCACTTCTCGAGGGCCTCCTGCATGACCGTGTGGTTGGTATAGCCAAAGGTCTTTTGAGCGATCTCAAAGCCCTGTTCGAAGGTCA
>JAEEGL014151203.1_pt1 | contig 13947 bp, 13 predicted proteins | sample 9134231 | NCBI WGS metagenome assembly JAEEGL01 (sample SAMN16246548, study PRJNA631951) | gut metagenome | biome: gut microbiome; feature: rumen; material: fiber-attached | host: Bos | place: Iran: Karaj | collected 2018-10
GCGGACACACTCTTGAAGGAAACTGATTACGAAGACCTGTCCAAGACAATCATAATCTTCATCTGCACCACGGAACCGTTCAACCTTTGACTTCCGAAATATACATTCAGAACCACATGCGCGGAATCAGACATGCTCAATCTTGATGACAACGCAGAAAAAATAATCTATAATGCAAGTGCGTACGCAGATGTGAGCGACAGTGAGCTTGGAGCATTCCTCAGGTTCGTAAGCGAAGACAAGTCGTCGGACAGCTTCACGGAAAAACTGAAGGAACGTGTGTACGGAATCAAGGCGGATGAAATATTCCGTAAGGAGTATATGGGCATGGGAATCTGGGAAAGTGACATTAGGAAAGAAGCCACAAAGGAAGGTTACGAAGCTGGAATCGCCAAAGGACTGGAACAAGGCATCTATAAGAAATCCGTGGAAGCAGCCCTTGTCCTGATACGAAACTACAATGTCCCTGCGGAGACTGCGGCGCAACAGATGGGCGCACCCTTGAACATGGTGCTGACAGAATTGGAAGGAACGGATGTAAATTAGGTTGCAAGCTTTGCTTGCGACAGGACGGCAGCCGTTAAAGCCATTTCCCCAAAAAAATTTACAGGGTCATTTCGACTACAATCAATGCCCGGACGGATTGAAAAAAAACACCCCCGAAAGAAAAACCTCCGGGGGCATGAAAATTACAGCACAAACTGATTACTGCTTGTTATATTCTCCCGGCTCAGGGGAAGTCTGGAAACTGCCGGCCATAAACATATACAGTCTGGCTCCCGTCGTTGCATCCGCGCTGGCGATTACCAGTTTTCCGAAAGTTCCGATTGGAGTACCGCCCGAAACCATTGAGATGACGGCTGTGTTAGAATTCTGAACTGTATACGAGTATGAAACACCCGAGACTTCGGTCAACATTCCTCCAGTGACAGTACCATTCGCATTGAACACAAATGTTTTGCTTGCGTCTGTTGTCAGTTTCCATGTTGTCCCTGCGAACGGAGCCAGAGCAGAAGTCGTTGTTCCTGAACCGCCACCGCTTCCAGAGTTACCGCTTGCCGCATTCTGACATCCCACAACCAACATTGCCGCAAAAATTGTGCACAGTGCGACCATAATAAGTTTTGCTCTCTTCATGCTTAAATCCTCCTAGATTTTTAAAGCTACCAATATTATACCCCCCCCCGGTATTGTCAAGATAAAATTCTGTTATATATGAAAAAAAAATTTGAAGACGATGCCCCATCACGCCGCCAACAAAGTCCGCTCATCCGCATGTGATTTTTTTTTGAGTAAAATTGAATTTAGAGAGTATTTTATTTAGAATTTATTTCAAAATTCTTCCCGAAGAATAATAGTGTTCGCTCCAGTACGGCTCGTCAAGAGAAGACACTGCCACCCCGGTAACGGAGCCATCGCTCATCGAGTGAATTATTTTTCCTTCGCCCAGATAGATTGCCACATGGTAAATCTTTCCGTCCCTCACGAAAAAAACAAGGTCGCCCGGAAGCATGGCATCCTTTTCAACGCGGTCCGCATATTCACAAAGCCCCGACGAAGATTTTGGAATCTTTCCCAGTCCCGCATCCATTGCAACCGCATAGACAAAGCCGGAACAGTCCATTCCATTCTTGTCGCTCCCGCCATACTTATACGGGGTACCAATATATTTTTGTGCCTTCTCGATAAACATTTTTCTTTCCTCACTAATCTGGACAGAACCGCCGGAAGACACATTTCCAGCGTCGGACATCTCGAACACCGGAATCAACTTTTTTTCTTCATCCGCAGAGGCAATCACATCATCCACCCAGGACCCTCCGTCGGACTTTGTTTTTTTGTCCGCAGGTTTTTTTTCATCCAAAACAACGTCCGTCTTGTTTTCTTCTTTTTTTCCAGACGAAAAATGTTTCACAATCCCGCCGACGACAAAAACAACCGCAACAATGCACGCAAGATATTTCAAAAACCTTGAAATAATTTTTTTATCCTTCTCCGCCATTTTTATTTTCATATCAAAACCTCAACAAACAATTTACCAGACACCAAGAGGAAGGTCCACAGAAATACCAGCGCCATGTGGACTACAGTTGTAGGCAGAAATTTTTCCGCCAAGATTTTCCACAATGGTTTTGGCAATCGAAAGCCCCAGTCCCGCACCACCGGCAGAACGCACATGCGCCTCGTCTCCACGGTAGAAACGCTGGAACACATTTGGCAGAACGTCTTCGGGGAATCCCTGTCCATCGTCCTCAACAAACACAGTCACCGCGTTGGTACTTTTTTTCCAGCCAAGTTTTATTGTACATTTTTTTCCACAAAACTTCACGCTGTTTGAAACAACCACAGTCAGAACCTGATGCAGAAGTTCGGAATCCGTGACAAGAGACATGCTCTCATCATCGGCGACAACAAAATCAACATCGGGTGCGACCGCAAGAAACTCCTCAACAATTCTGCGGAACATTGCATTCAAATCAACAGGCGAAAACACATGCTGAATCTTTCCGTTCTCCAGACGGGAAATCTGCAAAAGATTTGATATTATCGCCTCCATTGATTTTGCCTCGCCCCTTATGGACTCAAGCGATTTCTGTAGCTGCACAGGGTCATCCTTTCCCCACCGCAACAAAAGATTCGACTGTCCAAGAATCACGGCAACAGGAGTCTTCAGCTCATGGCTCACGTCGCTTGTAAAATTTTTTTCACGCTCAAAATCTTTTTTAAGACGCTCGAACAGAGAATTGAATGTGGCGGCAAGACTGTCGATTTCATCCCCATTGTCCGTCCGCGGCAAAAGAAGTCCAAGGTTCGACAAAGAAATTTGTTCCGCAGATTTTGTAAGCCTCACGACCGGAACCATAGTGTTGTGCGTAATCAAAAGCGAAATAAAAAACGACAGGACCAGAATCGGAAGCACTGCAATCGCAATCGCGGGTGGAATCTTGTCCAGAAGGTGCGAAGAAATGTCACGCTCCATATCCAGCGAAACCTGCACAAGAAATTTTCCGTCGGAACTTTTTTTTGTAAGATAGAGAATTCTCAGATTTCTGCTTCCATGAAAATCTTTTACCAGATAGGTCTTGGCCTTGAACGATGTCTCGGGAAGGATGGGCATGTCAGGTTCATTTGTGAAAACAGTTTCCGTAAATCCAGAGTCCGCCGATGTGATGACATAGTTCACATAATATGGAACGCGAGAAAAATCTGGAGCCATAATTCCAGGAGGCATGTCCGATGGTCTTTTCTTTTCCTCATCCTTTTTTTCTTCACCGCTTTTTTCTTTCAGTTTTTTTCCATCGCCACGTTTTTCCTCGTCAGCAAAATCTGGACGCTCACCTTTTAGCGCCGAAGGATTCCTATTTTCCGTCACGATTTTTTCAACACGGATTGCGGAATCCCTGAGCTCATGGTTCTGCTCCGTGCGCACAAAAAAATATATGAGTACCACAATGGCACAGGAGAGAATCAGGACGGAACTTGCAAGCACCATCATAAATTTTAGCGACATTCTAAAAGAGACGGAGTTTTTTTTCATTTCCAGATATACCCCGCCCCCCTTACGGTCTTTATATATTCCTCGCCACAGTTCTGGTCGATTTTCCCACGCAAATATCCGACATAGACATCGACGGTATTCAAATCAATAAAATGGTCCTTGCCCCAGATTGCGTCAATAATCTGGTCGCGGCTTAAAACCTTTCCGACATTCTCCATAAAAAATTTGAGCATCATAAATTCTGTTTTTGAAAGAGAAAGATTTTTTCCCTTCACGCACACGGACATGCTCTCCACATCCAGTTCCACATCGCGCGTCACAAGCCTGGAAACCTGCTTTTCAATTTTTGTCCGCCGCAGCACCGCGTTGATTCTGGCAACAAGTTCCTCAATGTCGAACGGTTTTGAAATATAGTCGTCCGCCCCGGAATTCAGTCCGTTGATTTTATCCAAAGTCTCGCCACGCGCAGTCTCAAGAATTACAGGAATAGACGAATTCTGTCTGATGCGTCTCAAAACTTCAAGCCCGTTGATTTCAGGAAGCATCACGTCAAGCAGAACAAGGTCCGGCCTTTCGCTCTCAATTTTTTCAAGGGCCTCGCGACCGGTACGGGAAATGGATGTCTCAAATCCCTCGTGCATAAGTTCCGCGTTCACAAAATCAACAATGCCGGCATCGTCGTCAACTATCAAAATCTTCATAAAAATCCTTCAATATAAATCACTCTGCTGTTTTTTCCGTGGATTCAGTTTCTTCTTCCTTCTCCACATTTTCATCGGCCAAAGTCTCTTCTTTTTCCGAATCCTGTTCAGTCGATTCCACAACTTTCTTTTTTTCCGTTCGGCGGATATATTCTGGACGGACCTCACTTGGATTGTACCAATTGTTGAAAGTCTCGGCAATCTCAGGGTCCTCGTAGGAAAGATATTTTTGCCAGATGGATTCCTGGAGCAAAACATAGTTATTGTCAACCTGGGTGATTTCCTTGAAAAGTCTTTCGGATTCAACATCGCCAAGCAAATCGCTTCTGTCCATATCCTCCTCGGGAAGATTTTTTACATAGTCGGCGACAAGCACCTCGACAATTCTTCCTGCATCAGCACCGTAAGCGAGTCTCCAGATTTTGTCCTCGTCAATGTCATAATTCGGGAGCCAGTTCATGCAGTCGCGCAGATTGTTGTAATAAGTGTAGACGTGGTTCAGACCAAGGTGCGCAATCAAAAGCGTGTCGTCCTCCAGCTGGATTTTTTCCGCAACCTTTTTGTAATATTCAAACGGAGGGTCGAGCCTTGGGTCGTAAACTTTTGGCGTAAAAAACATTGCAACAAAAAAAGCAACGCAGAGTCCAAGAAGAGAAACAGTTTTTACCGCGCTCCAGATTTTCACAAAATCCAGAAGGACTGACGCAACATAAATCAAAAGAGGAATACCGACCAACATTCCGTTCAGCGACATCCTGAAACCCATGTCCGAATCAAGATTCCAGAACGGGAAAAAAACTATCGCCACAAAAAAACATTCCACGCCAATTTTTTTTCTAAAGAAAATCAGACCGGCAGTCATGGCAAATGCAAGGACAGAGCATACCGTGATTTCAATTGAACCCGCAAGTCCCCTTGTCCCCATCGAGTCGATAATCTTTTGATGCAAAAATGGAAACGACGGAAATCCAAATGACTGGTTGAATCTTGGAGACTGGTTTATCGCAATCACAAACACAATTCCGAAAAGCAAAAATATGCACACTATTATCGAAAGGGCGTTCCTGCTCGAAAGTTTTCCCGAAAGAATTTTTGAAATAATATAGAAGACAGTGAACAAAATTCCGTAGACCGCGCTGACCTTGTGGCTCAAAATGGTAAACACCAAAAGAACCAGAGAAAGTATCACCTTTCCAATCACGACCTTGACCGAATCCTTTTTTTTGAAAACGGACACAAGGCTTGCCGCATAGAACAAAAGAAAAAACAGTCCTGTCTGGTTGTTGATGTAGTTGAGCGACATTGCGGTTGTGCATACGGATGCGGCGGAAAAAAGAAGTCCGACAAGTGAAAATAAAAAACGCAGCGACGATTTTTCAAGAAGCACAAAAATCAAAACAAAAACCGAAAGCGAAAAAAGCGCGGAAGAAATTGCGGACCAAATTTTTACACCGAGTATGGAATCACCGCAGACACCCGAGACAAATCCGCTAAGATAGTAGCCGCACTCCGGGTCAGGATTTTCAAGTTCCAGATGCGTCACAAAAGATTCCGCCTGAAGAACATAATAATATCCGTCCAGTCCATTCGGCATGTCGCTTTTTTTCAACATTGAAAGCCTGATGGAAAAAACCACCAGCGTCAAAACCGCGACCAATGCAAATTTAATAATCCTTGATATAAACTTTCTACTGCTCATTTACTCTCTTGCGCCAAAAGCGGCTCGTACATCATCTTGGCATGGTTCTCCGCAACCAATTCCTCTCCATAAAACTGCCCGTCAACAAAATGTTTTCTATAAATCCTGTTGTGCCGGACATACACATTTCCAATTTCGCCTGTTATCCAGTGTTCCTTCTGGTAAACCTCGTAGCTGTCACCGACATGAACATCCGTTCTCCACTCTCCGCAAAGTTTATCTCCATCAATCCACACAAGAAGCGCGTAGGGATTTTCGGTGGAGTTAAGAACCATCAGGTCGCGATAATTGTACACGCAGGTCGCACCGCTTCCAAATGGCTGTGTCCTGTTTGAGTCCGGAAAGACATCGAAGCTGTGTCGCCATCTTTCGGCCACCCGCAGATTTGTGTGGAGCGTCATCCAGTAGACCAGATTTGAAAGAGCGCAAAGGCCTCCACCAGTTCTTGCAACAGGACGACCGTTTTCAAGCATCATGCCTTTTTTATATCCCTTCATCCTTGTGGGATTTCCAATCAATTTCCAGTATGAAAAAATTTTTCCAGGCTCCACCACCACACCTGAAATTTTTTTTGTCGCCAGATGAAGATTCGCAACCTTTCCCTCCTGCAGAAGCGAATCCGTTTCCGAAAGATTTCTGTAAAGCGGAACCGAATGAGAAAAAACCACGAACGGAAATTTCTGTCTCAGGCCCTCCACGTCCAGTCCAGATTTTTTTGCAAAACGGTTTCCATAACGAATCCACCACAAAAAACGGAGGGTCCTGTAGAAATGGATTCCGCAAAATATTCTGAACCGTCCCCGCCTTTTTTGAGGGACATAGCCGCCCAAAGTTTTTTTACTCATCTACATTGGATACATTGGAAGGTAGGCGACAAAAGTTTCGTCCGACGGAACTACGGTATATTTCACACCGTTGATTGTGACAATGTTTCCGTCCACGCTGACCAATTTCGCGACCGTAGTGTTGACATAGGACAGGCGGCTTTTTTCATAAATCTTGCAGTTGCCAATGCTGTATTCCGAAAGTCCGGGACCATCCTCGACAAGCGCTATCCTTGTGTAATTTGATTTTGACATTCTGTCCGCAAAGTCAGTCAGATTTTTTTCCTTCACAACTTCCTCGTCTATATCCGATGGAAGAAATTCGCAGAAATCAAAATCAACAAGATTAAATTTGCCGTCCTCGGTGTCCACCTTCATTACACAGCCCCTTTCGTTTCCACCGTCAATGACAAGGTAGATGAAAGGGTCGTCCACGTTCGCACACTTTTTGAACAGAGCTTTAAACTTTGATTCAAAATCCGAATTGAGCATGGCACGGGAATTTTCTTCCTGAATCTTCTTCAGTTTTTCCAAGCCCGTAAACGGAATCTCGTTTCCCCTGTACAAAAGGCGGACATCGTCAAGGCATGTGTCCTCATACTGGGTTCCCTTGTAGACATCCTTAATCGCAAGCTCTATTGTCTGGGCGGTCTGAGGATATTCAAACTTGATTGACTGCCAGTCCTTGATTCCATCCTGAAGCTCGTAATCCTTTCTCTGGTAATGCTTTCCGGCAACCTGTGTTATTTGCAGGGTCTTGATTCTGTTGTTGATTTCCCAACTTTCATCCGTTGCAAATCCGTTAACAACCTGGATTTCATCAAAACTGACAGGCTCCTCGAATTCAATTGTCACGGCCTCGCCAATTCCGTCTCCGTCAACCGATTCGCACCAAGTGTTTTTAAAGTCGCCGTCCAGAATGTTGATTGGTGGATAAAGAAATTTTCCGGCAAACTTTGCCTCAACCAGTTCGCTTGAAGCCGTAACAGATTTTACAGGGGCCTTTTCCGTCTGGGCCATGAACCAGTTTGCGTCCCCCGCCTCAACTGTTGAGGTATCAGCTGCTGCTACATTGGCAGAGGATGAATTACCAGATGATACATCACCTGACGAAGTATTTCCGCTGACAGAAGAAACTTTCGAGCCATCATTTTTTGCATCGTTTTTGCCCTTTCCACCGCAGGAAACAATCGAAAGTGCCATCGTTACGGCACATATATAATAGAAGATTTTTTTCATTTCACATTCCCTCATTGACAGTTTTATTTATAACACATAGTTTCACACACAAAATTGCATTTGTCAATTATGTATGGACGCAGCGTTTACCACAATCCCACCACGATTTTTTTCAAAAAAATTTAATCCATCCTAGGATGGATTAAAGGGCTTGACAAAGCCCTTTAACCCGAAGCTCGCTCTCGCTCGCTTCGGGTTAAAGAAAGAAACTGGATTGCAAAAACAATCCAAAGGAGAAAAACATGAAAAAAATTAGAACACTGGTTGTGGTACTGCTTGCCATTGCTGCAGCGGTAGGATTTATGGGATGTCCAGGCTCTGTAGATGACAGTTCCCCTAGCTATACTGGAACTGTCAAAGTCAAAATCTTCAACAATGCGGATGTGCCGTTGACAGTTACCTGCATAACAGAATACACGGACTCCTACCCCGTCACCACTCTGGGAACTTATGAACAGGAGGCATCCATTTCTGTCAATGGGAACAGGGAGTTTGAAATTCCATGCTCGGCCAGCCGCAGTTCTTATGCTGCATTAGAAACCAAAATAAACTGCTACTGCACTTCTGGAGCATCTGTCATATACCCATATGCCGGCTCCATCAATGAAACAAGCATCACAATCGCTACAAATAGTTATGGCAAGGAACGAACCGATAGCTACAAGTTTTCGCATTCAGACCTAGCGTTAAAATCCTCAAACCCAGATACCATTACGGTTATGTATAATTTTGTAAAGGCAACCAATGGAGACTACGTTCTCTGCAAGGTGGAGTAGCCAACAATTTTCTTTACAAGTAAGCGCGGCCGGGAAAACTTTTTCCCGGTTTTTTTATTGTCCATCCAGACGCAAATCAAAAAAATCCAAAAAAAAATTTCCACTTTTGTTGCGGATTCTGAATTCTACGGCATATATATATTGTAAGAACACAGCGGTTGTTTTTGGGAGATTTTATGAAGATTTACAGTTTTTCTCCATTTGGATATGAAGGTTCCCTTGTCAGCGTTGAAGTGGACTTGCGGCGCGGGATTCCAGCGGTGGACCTTGTTGGACTTGCCGATGGTGCGGTAAAGGAGAGCCGGGAGCGGATGAGGTCGGCAATAAGAAACAGCGGTCTGGATTTTCCTCCGGAACGGGTCCTGATAAGCCTTTCACCTGCCGACCTGAAAAAAGAGGGTGCGGGATTCGACCTTGCGATTGCGCTTGCGGTTCTGGATGCAAAAAAACGTCTGGACAAAGTAGAAGAAGATTTTCCCGATGGTCTTCCGCTGGACACTGACATTCATGGGCCTGTCTCAATTCCCGGAAAAGATGAGTGCGGGATTCTTGTCATGGGAGAGCTGGAGCTTAACGGAAAAGTCCGGCCAGTTCGTGGAATCCATGCGGCGGCAAGCACTGCAATTTCGGGGGGAATAACAATGTGCATCGTGCCTGTCGGAAACTGCGAGGAAGCAAGGGACGTTCCGGGAATGAAAGTTTTTGGTGCTGAAAATCTTTGCGAGGCGTTCGAGGCACTTGGATTCCCGGAATCATTTACACAGAAGAAGGACGAATCCATTGACAGAGGACGCAACGTGCCGGAAGGGTCTGTCGAAATCGGAGGCATACTTTTTCCGCCAAAGGAGGATGGCTTCGACTTCAGCCAGATTCGCGGACAGGATTTTCTTTTGCGCGGACTACAGATTGCGGCAGCCGGTGGTCACAATCTGATGGCATACGGTCCACCGGGTTGCGGAAAAACTCTGACGCTCCAGCACTACCCGAATCTTGTTCCGCTGCTTACGATGGAGGAGGCGCAACCTGTCACAAGGATATATTCAATAGCAGGACTTTTGCCCCCGGGACAGGCATTGCAGAGAAGACCACCTTTCAGGCAGCCACACCAGACTGCAAGCGTGGAGGGAATGTGCGGCGGTGGACTCCATTGCTCGCCGGGAGAAATATCCCTTGCCCACAACGGAACTCTTTTTCTGGACGAGGCATCCGAGTTCAAAAGCTCGGTGCTGCAGATGCTACGAGTTCCCCTTGAAAGTGGCGCAATCACCTTGAGTCGAGCCGGAAGGTCAACAGTCTATCCAGCGAATTTCCAGCTTCTGATGGCAACAAACCCATGCCCCTGTGGTTTTTTTGGCTCCAAGGAAAAAGTCTGTCTCTGTTCGGCAAGGTCCATAGAACAATACTGGAAGAAATTTTCAGGGCCGCTTCTGGATAGAATCGACATAATGGTGCAGGTGGACAGCTCAACTCGTGGCGAAAATGAAATCAAGACAAAATCCACGGACGAGCTTCGGGAAGGAATTGCCAGGGCGGTCAAAATCCAGAGAGAGAGGCAGGGAAAAAAGAACGCAAATCTAACGCCATCGGAGATTGCAGAATACTGCCGCACAACCGACAAGGCGAGGGACATTCTGGAAAAAAGCGCGAACCGTTACCAGCTTTCACCTCGGGCAATAAGCGGATGCCTTAAGCTTGGAAGGACCATAGCGGACATGTCGGAAAAGCCAATAATCGACGGAGAGAGCATTGCGGTTGCGGTGGATTACAGGAAAAATCAGGCAGGAATGGATTTGGGAGGCTGGTAAATTACCAACTCCGCCGCTCGAATAAAAAAAACGGTCCCCAAAAAGGAGACCGTTGTCAAAGTGCCGGCTCTGAGACTTGAACTCAGACGCTTTTGAGGGCAAAGGATTTTGAGTCCTTCGTGTCTACCATTCCACCAAGCCGGCAAAACAATACACATACTATATCAAAAAGAAAAAAAATATGCAAGTGGCGGACTGTTTTTTTTAACGCAACTCTTATAAAAGGGGGATTATTTATACTTTGGAAGAAAACCAGTATAATATGTTGCTCGATGCGGTGAAAAAGCTCAGCACACAGACGGCCCTGCTTTTTGGTACGGCGGTTGAACAAAACTATGGTGGCGGATTTTGCGTCACAAGCTGCGGTTACGGCGGAAACAATTTTCATCAGGAGAAAAACATGGCGGAAACACCGGAACATATTTTAAAATCAGTATTCGGATACGAATCTTTCAGACCAATGCAGCGTGAGGTGATTCAGAACGTTCTTGATGGACGCGACACTGTTGCGGTGATGCCAACCGGTGGTGGAAAATCAATCTGCTACCAGATTCCCGCTCTGATTATGGGCGGACTTACTGTTGTGGTCTCCCCGTTGATTGCTCTGATGCAGGACCAGGTTTCGCAGCTGGAATCGCTTGGGATTCAGGCGGTCTTTCTCAATTCGGCACAGGAAAGCGATGACTATTTTGATACGTGCAGAAAAATCAGGAGCGGAAAAATCAAGCTGCTCTATGTCTCGCCCGAAAGACTAAGCTCGCAGAGAATGCAGGACCTTCTTCACTCTGAAAATGTGAACGTGGACTGCATAACGATTGACGAGGCGCACTGCATAAGCGAATGGGGACACGACTTCCGACCGGACTACATGGAGATTGCCTCGGTGAGGGAACAGTTTCCCAGGGCAGTATGTCTTGCGCTGACCGCCACCGCGACCAAAGTTGTCCAGAATGACATAGCGAGGCATTTGAAAATGGAGAGCCCTTCCATACTTGTGTCAAGCTTCAACCGTCCGAATCTTTTTCTTGAAGTAAAACGTAAGAGCAACGCCGTCCTCCAGATTTCAGAATATTTGTCGGAAAGGAAAGACCAGAGCGGAATAATCTACTGCATGTCCAGGAAGCACGTTGACGCTCTTTTTGAAAAACTTTGCGCAATGGGATTTTCGGTCGCCAAATATCACGCGGGACTTTCTGATGCAGCACGAAACCAAAGCCAGAACGATTTTATAAAGGGGCGCGTAAACATAATGATTGCTACGGTGGCTTTCGGCATGGGAATCAACAAGCCGGACGTGCGCTTTGTAATCCACTACGACCTTCCGAAATCGATAGAGCAATACTACCAGGAGATTGGACGGGCCGGACGCGATGGACTTCCATCAAGCACACTCCTTCTCTACTCTCCCGCCGACATCAACATGGTAAGATATTTTTTCAGACAAAAGGACGATCCGTCAAAGGACGAGAGCCTTCTGCATGACATGGTTCAGTACGCCGAAACCAGAACCTGCCGGAGAAGTTTTTTGCTGAAATATTTCGGTGAAGCATACACCCCCCTTGAAAACGATGGACAGTGCTGCTGCGATATATGCACCCGGGGCAATGAAAATTACGACATGACCATGGAAGCGCAAAAATATATGTCATGCATTTTGAGGACAAAACAGAGGCACACCGCAAGCTATGTAATCGATGTGCTGCTTGGAGCAAAGACAAAAAAGATTCTGGAAAACGGAGACAACAATTTAAGCACATGGGGCATTGGAAAGGATTTGAGCAAGGGGGATTGGCTTGAACTGAACGCATGTCTTCTTGATGCTGGCTACCTTAACAAAAGCGGAAATTACAATGTCCTGAGTCTTTCCCCCTACGGACAAAAAATGCTGATGGAAAGGCAGAAAATAATGTTGCCCGTCCAGATTTCGTCGGAAAAAAGCAGGCAGACCTTCGCAAAGCCAAAGAAAAAAACAGCGCCGCTTCTTGATGAAAATGACGAGGAAGGGAAACGCATTGCAGAAAATCTTCGCTCGTGGAGAAAAAAACATGCCGAGGAAATGAACGTCCCGCCATACGTGATTTTCGGTGACAAGACCATGCTGGACATAGCAAGCAAAAAACCGAAGACAATCAAAGAACTTCTGTCATGCTACGGAATCGGTGAAACAAAGGCCAAAACCATGGGCCATGAGATTCTGCGGATTGTGGACGGGGTGTAGGGAACAGGAGCATTCCGGATTAATTCGGAGGGAATAAAATTTGACAAAACAAATTATTCTATTATACAATAAACCTGTAGATGTAATTATCGATGCATCATGCGTAGTATCTATTCTTTTGGCAGAGCATGAAGCGAAAGAAATAAGGAAAAAAACTTCCAACATACAACTTGTTTCTTCCTCATGTCTCCCTTACGAGGTAGGGAATTCTTTGACATCAGCATTAAAGCGACGTAGAATAACTGCCAATATAATAGATAAGATTTTTAGAGAATTCAAAAAAATGCCTATACGTCTTGTCGAAACAAATATTGAAACGGCACTTAGGATTGCAGCAGATGAAAATCATTATGCATACGATGCATACTATATCGCCTGTGCAATAGATAAAAATCTTCCGATCCTTTCACTGGACAACGGATTAATAGAGATTGCGAGAAAAAGAGGTATAAAATGCTTGTAATATCTTACACAGAAGCCAGAAAGAACTTTTCCGCTCTCCTCGACAAAGTTGAAATAGATGGAGCCGCAATTGTAAAAAGGTCAGACGGAAGCATGTTTCGCATTACAGCAGAACCAACTGAATCACACTCTCCTTTTGATGGAATAAAAAGTTTCGCAGACCTTTCCCGCAAAGAAATTGTGGACATTGTGCATGAAGGAAGGTCCCGCAAGTAAACAAAAATCACCACCTCCGACACACGAATAACACAATGCTTGAGACAGACTATAAGCCGTGGACTTTTATTGATGTACCACAGTAGGTGGCATACCGCCATTTCATTCCGCGCATTGAAAACTATTGGCTTCGCAATCTTTTGCAACTCGGCAATCGGGGTCCCCGGAGTGCATGAATTACAAAAGACTTGCGGAAGCCAAAAACATCCAGTTTGCATGAACATCCAGAGGCCAGCGGTGGAGCGCGGGAAATATTTCAAATCCAGTCTTCCAAACAAAGTTCGATACAGCTTTTTTATAGACAGAATAATTCCACGAGGAAGAGAAAATGCCAAGAACTGTTCCTATAAAAGAAAAAAAACTGTCAATCATGCGTATTTTCTATGCCAAAAAGGGATTATAACAAAACCCAACAGAAGGTTCACAGCCAACAAAAAATGGCAGCGTATCAAAAGTTGCTCTATGAGTAATTATCTCCCAATAATTTTTGTATCAACCTTTTGTTATA
>JAEEGL014194079.1_pt1 | contig 13947 bp, 9 predicted proteins | sample 9134231 | NCBI WGS metagenome assembly JAEEGL01 (sample SAMN16246548, study PRJNA631951) | gut metagenome | biome: gut microbiome; feature: rumen; material: fiber-attached | host: Bos | place: Iran: Karaj | collected 2018-10
TACAAATCTAAAAGGGGCTTTCAATATGATACGACATACATCCGGTATGTTTATCAGGAATCACGGCGGATGCATTGTAAACATCTCTTCCGTAGCCGCTTTGCTCGGTAATGCGGGTCAGTGCAATTACAGTGCATCCAAGGCCGGTCTGATCGGCCTTACGAAATCGGTTGCAAGAGAACTTGCTTCAAAGAACGTAAGATGCAACGCGATAGCACCCGGATTCATAGCAACGGACATGACCGTGGATCAGGAAAACAATCCTCTTTTGGAAAGGATCCCTCTCGGTCGTATGGGAAATACCGAGGATGTTGCGGATGCAGTCGAATACCTCGTATCTGCTTCCTACGTAACCGGTGAAGTCTTAAAAGTCGACGGCGGAATCGCCATGTAAATAAAAGAAAGTGAAAAGAAAACAATGAACGAAAATTACAGAAGAGTCGTTGTAACAGGTATGGGTGCGATCACACCCGTCGGTAACAACGCAAAAGATACCTGGGAAAGTCTTAAAAACGGAAAGAACGGCATAGCACCCGTTTCAACATTCAGCACAGAGAATTTAAAAGCCAAACTTGCTGCCCAGGTTAAGGATTTCGATCCTGCAGAATATCTTGAGGTTAACGAGATCCTTCGTACCGACAGATATACACAGCTTGCTTTGGGTGCTGCCGAACAGGCGGTTAACGAAAGCGGCATAAAAGGAAATGTCGACCCCGACAGGATCGGCGTAATATTCGGTACCGGAATCGGCGGTATTTCAACCTTTGAAAAAGAACACTCAAAATTACTTGAAAGAGGTCCCAGAAGAATATCTCCTCTTTTTGTTCCGATGATGATCTCCAACATGGCCGCAGGAATGATCGCGATCAAATACGACTGCCGCGGAAGTGCAATGCCTGCAGTTACCGCATGTGCATCGGGTTCTAACGCGATCGGGGAAGCAATGCGTCTTATCCGTCACGGATACTCTGATGCAGTGATCACGGGTGGTACGGAAGCCGCAATATGCGTATCCTCTCTTGCGGGATTCGTCAACATGCAGGCACTTTCCACATCGGAAGATCCCAATGCCGCATCTCTTCCTTTTGACAGAAGAAGGGGCGGTTTCGTGATCGGTGAAGGTGCGGTTTCACTCGTACTTGAAGAATACGAACATGCAAAGAAGCGGGGCGTACCCATCTACGGTGAGATCTGCGGATACGGTTCCACATGCGATGCATACCATATAACCGCTCCTCACCCCGAAGCAAGAGGCGGTTCAAAGGCTATGATGATTGCCCTGGCCGAAGCGGATCATACGGATAACGATGTTGTTTATATTAACGCGCACGGTACGGGAACTCCCATGAACGATGTTCTCGAAACACTCGCTATAAAACTTGCTCTCGGCGAAGAAAAAGCAAGAGAAGCACTGATCAGTTCAACAAAATCCATGACAGGTCACATGCTCGGTGCCGCAGGTGCGGTCGAAGCCCTGGCATGCTTAATGGCATTAAAAGAAAACATCATCCCTCCGACCATCAACTTAAACGAGCCGGATGAGAAATGTGATCTTAATTACGTGCCCAACAAAGCAGTTAATGCGGACATCACTCTCGCACTTTCGAATTCTCTCGGATTCGGAGGTCACAATGCATGTCTCGCTTTCAGAAAGGTATAAAAGATGAACAAGGAAGAAATAATGCAGATCCTGCCTCACAGGGATGACATGCTTCTTATTGAAGACTCGGAAAATGTTAACGGAACTGCGATCGGTCATTATCACGTTCGCGGAGATGAATTTTTCTTAAAAGGTCATTTTCCCGGAAACCCCATAGTTCCGGGTGTCATTCTCTGCGAAATGATGGCACAGAATGCATGCGTGCTTATGCTTGATAAGATCACAGAAGACTGTCTTCCCGTTTACACAGGATTAAATAACGTAAAGTTTCGCTCCCCCGTAAGGCCGAACGATACTATTGAACTCAAATGTGAGATCACACGTTCAAAACATCCCTTTTATTTCGGCAGAGGCAGTGCCTCTGTGGGCGGAAAGCTCTGTATGTCCGCCGAATTCTCATTCGCTATAACGGGAGCTGACAAAAAATGAGCATCAGTCAATTATACTGTCGCGAAATAACCGACGAAAACGGTGCATTAACCGATATAAACCTGGATTATCCAGATGATTTTAATTTCGGATACGACGTTGTCGATCTGCAGGCCGAGAAAGAGCCCGAAAAAAGAGCGCTTGTCTGGTGCGATACCGAAGGTGAGGAGCACATTTTTACTTTTTCGGATATAAAAAAATACAGCAACAAAATGGCAAACGTATTTTTGTCACAGGGAATTAAAAAAGGCTCAAGAGTAATGCTCGTTCTCAAACGTCATTACGAATACTGGTTTGCCGTTGTTGCACTTCATAAGATCGGTGCACTTGCCATCCCCGCATCTCACATGTTAACGGTAAACGACTTTGTTTACAGGATAAATACCGCTAAAGTCGATGCGATCGTCTGCACCCCTAAAAACGAAATACCCGACAAGATAAAAGAAGCCGTTTCAAAGAGCGGGCTCAGTGTAAAACTCTGGTGCGTGCAAAGTGACACGGACGGCTTTTATAATCTTACAGAACAAACAGAAAATGCAGGCGAAGAACTTAAGAGAATTCCCACGCTTGCAACGGATGAAATGCTTATGTATTTCACCTCTGGAACTACCGGCTATCCAAAGGGAGTAATTCATAATTACGCATACCCTTTGGCTCATATAATCACCGCCAGATACTGGCAGCAAACTGAAGATAACGGTCTCCACCTCACACTTGCCGAGACGGGCTGGGCAAAGGCATCATGGGGTAAGATTTACGGTCAATGGCTTACAGGCTGTGCCGTAATGGTTTATGATTTCGACAACTTTGAACCCAGGCAGCTTATTAATATCATAAACAGATACCATGTCACGTCTTTTTGTGCTCCGCCCACGGTATATCGTTATCTCGTTCGTAAAGGGATTCCCGAAATGCCAACGCTCAAGCATGCCTCTACAGCCGGAGAGATGCTTGCACCTGATGTGTTCCGTAAATTCTTCGAACAGACGGGACTTACCCTGTCCGAAGGATACGGTCAGACCGAGACCACTTTGTTAATTGCTAATTTTAAGGGAAGAAAAGCACATGAAGGCTCTCTGGGAATCCCCTCTCCTTTTTACAATATCGAATTAAGAAATGCCAAAGGTGAGAAAGCATCAGCAAACGAAATCGGAGAAGTCGTTATCATTCCGAAAGACAACGCGCCTCAGATCGGAATCTTCTGTTCATATCTTGACAATGAAGAACAGTACAAACATGTATGGAGAGACGGTGTTTATCACACGGGTGATGCGGCTTACATAGACGAAAACGGCGTATTTTATTTTCACGGCCGCTTCGATGATATCATTAAGACCGGAGGTTTCAGAGTCGGCCCTTACGAAGTCGAGAACGTTCTTTTGGAGCACCCCGCAGTGGTCGAATGCAGCGTTATCGGAATACCCGACACGTTAAGAGGTCAGGCTATAAAAGCAGTTATCGTACTTGACCGCGGATACTCTCCTTCGGGAATGCTTGAAACGGATATAAAAGAATTCTGCAACAAGAAACTCGCCGAATACAAATGGATACGTCTTGTGGAATTCGTAAAAGAGATGCCCAAAACCATCAGCGGTAAAATAATAAAACCGGCTCTAAGATGATCATTTTCCTTTTACAAAAACTTGGAAAGTTGAAAAGAATCAGCAACTCTGTTAAAATCTTACATTGTAAAACAAACTTCTGAGTTACAGCTAAAAGGAAAACAAATGAATAACAAACCGAAAAGAGCCGACGACATACTTAACCTGCATATTAACGGCTTTCATCAGTATATCTTTGACGATACCGCCCATTTATCTTTTGTAAGCAGAAATTTCTGCGAAATGACCGGATACGAAGAAGACGAACTACTTGATGAAAGCAGAGATTTATATGCTCTTCTCGTAGATCCCAAAGATCTTAAAACATATTCTTCTTTACTTGATAAAATGCGCATGCAAAAAACTGCAAGTGCTAAATATCATTTGATCAAAAAAGACGAAAGTTTGATCTGCGTCCTCGATACAATGACATGTATCGAAGACGGGAATAAGCTTATCGTCTCTTCTTATCTTACGGACATTTCAGAATTTGAAACCGACAACGATTCCCTTCACGCAAATGAAAACAACAGTTATCTTGAGGCATTAAGCGAAGTATATGATAAGATCTTCGAATTCAACACAGCCGAAAACACCGTAAAATGTTTATACTGCAATGACCTTTCCATGTTCAGGCAGTTCAAAAACATTCCCATGTCGCTTGACGAGGCGTTAGATAAATGGATCATGAACTCCGTTGATAAGAGTGATCGTGAAACCGTACGTTCTTTCTTTGCGGATTTCAGGAGCAACAGATTCTGTGAGCCTGTCGCAAAGCCTCCTCAGATAACCTATACCGCACTCGCTTCGGACGATGTATACAGACAGTACGGCGGTATATTTATAAGGGTGAATGATTCGACGGGATATTTTTGCTGCAGAAGGATTCATGAGTCTTCGGAAGTCGAAGACCTTAAGAATCAGACAATTCGTTTAAAAGAAAAAATGAAAGATCTCGTAATGCAGTTTTCCGACGGACTGGCAGCTTTCGAATTAACTCCGGAAGAAACCGTAAAACCGCTTTATGCGAGTGAAAACGTCGGTGAATTCTTCGGTTACTCAAACGAGGAATGGCTCCTTTTGACCAAAACATACACACCCTGGAAAGACTTCGTTTCAAGAAGCGAAGCCTCCTATGAGGATTTCATCAATTTCCTTAAAAAAGGCGAAGAAGAATTCACTTATTTTGATTATAAATCCGAGACCGAAAAAAGGATCCGCGCCGTCTGCACGCAGAAGGATCTGTTTGCGAAATCTCCCCGATACGTAGTACTTTATTCGGTTGATGAAGACACCGAAAAAGGCAAAAAAGAAATACCCGAAACCCGTAACGTTTCGATACGTACTTTCGGATATTTTGACGTGTTCGTAAATAATAAACCTATTGCCTTTAAAAACAAGAAATCAAAAGAGCTTCTTGCGGTTTTAACCGACAGAAAAGGCGGATTCGTTTCATCCGAAGAAGCTATTTCATATCTCTGGGAAGATGAACCCGCAAACACTCTTACGTTTTCAAGATACAGAAAAGTCGCCCTTCGTTTAAAGAACACACTCGAGGAATACGGTGTGTCCGATATCATCGAAACTGTCGACGGTAAAAGAAGGATCGTTGCAGAAAAAGTTAACTGCGATCTGTTTGATTACCTCTCAGGTAAAGAAGAATATTCACAGCTTTTTAAAGGCAGTTATTTAAACAATTACAGCTGGGGCGAGACAACTCTCGGAGAACTTATCAATTCATGATCCTTTATCTTCTTCTCTGTCTGTATGCCTCGTACATAACAAGCGAAGCCGCTACCGATGCGTTTAAGCTTTCAACCTTACCTGACATCGGAATGTAGCAGACGTTCGTACAGGCCTCAATGGTTTCTTTTTTAAGCCCGTTTCCTTCATTGCCTATAACAAAAGCGGTACCTTTTTTATAATCATATTCGTCATAGGCTTTAGAGTCTTTGGAAAGCGCACAGGCATAAACATTTATGCCTTTTTTCTTTATACTTTCAATTAAACCGCCTATGTCATCGGTATATAAGAATTTCTTTCTGAAAATGCTTCCCATAGTGGAACGGATAACTTTCGGATTGTAAATGTCAACACAGTCTTTAGTCATCACGATCGCATTAACTCCCGCACCTTCAGCTGTCCTTATTATCGTACCGATATTACCGGGATCCTGTATGTTTTCAAGAATCATTACAAGCGGATCATCTTCTTCAAACAAGACTTCTTCGCCGTATTCACGAATCTTTAAAACCGTCAGGATACCCTGAGGCGTAACTGTATCCGAAACTTTTTTGAATACCGCTTCCGATAATACCTCGTATCCGATCTTGGCGAGTTTATATCTTGTATCAGCGTCAAAAGAATTAAAAACTCCTTCTTTTACATAGACTTCAAGAACATCTTTTTCGTCTGCTTCTTCAAATATCTTGATGCCTTCCGCCACGAATTTGCCTTCTTTTCTTCTGAACGAAGCCCTGCTTGTGAGGGCCTGCAAATATTTAACTTTCCCGTTTGATGCGCTTGTGATCAATTGTCGTCTCCCGTAAACTTAGATTACATTGAAAGCATTCTGCTTACTCTGTATTCGTACTCGGAAATATCCTTCTGCATAGCGAGTGCTTCATCGATATCGAAATCAACGAATTCTCCCTTGCTGTGAGCCACTACTCTGTTGGTCTTTCCTTCGCAGAGGATCTCTGCGGCATATGAACCCATGATGGATGCATAGAATCTGTCCTTACATGTGGGTGAACCGCCGCGCTGCATGTATCCTAAAATGGTTGCTCTGGTCTCAATACCCGTAGCAGCCTCTATTCTTCTCGCCATACTTGTGGAATGTCCGATGCCTTCCGCATTGATGATAATGTGATGGCGTTTTCCTTTCTTTCTGTTCTGGATGATATTGTTGATTATCGTCTGTTCGTTGTAATCGTATTTCTCGGGAATAAGGATATCCTCTGCGCCGTTTGCGATACCGCACCAGAGTGCGATGTATCCGGCATTTCTTCCCATTACTTCAATAATGCTGCAGCGTTCGTGTGAAGAAGAAGTATCCCTTACTTTATCGATCGCTTCCATGGCTGTATTGATCGCCGTATCGAATCCGATCGTATAATCGGTACATGCTATATCAAGGTCGATCGTTCCGGGAATTCCGATGGTATTTATACCGTGTTTGGAAAGTGCAAGCGCACCGCGGTAAGAACCGTCACCGCCTATTACAACGATTCCGTCAATACCGTTCTTACGACACATTTCGGCACCTTTTGCCTGACCTTCCTCGGTCATGAATTCGCTGCATCGTGCAGTACCTAAAATAGTACCGCCTTCATCGATTATATCGGATACGCTGCTTCTGTCCATGTCGATTATATCTTCGGCAAGAAGTCCGGCATATCCTCTTTTTATTCCTTTAACTGCAACTCCTTTGCAAATAGCTGTTCTGACAACACCTCTTATGGCTGCATTCATACCCGGTGCATCACCGCCGCTTGTAAGTACACCGATCGTTTTAATTTCTGCCATATTTCATTCCTCCTTATGAACGATTACCTTATAACCGCACTCTTTTCTCCCAACACCTTTTCAAGTTCCGAAATAATCTCTTCATCTGCCCTTACTCCGTAAAGACCCGTGGGCAGGGTTTTAAGTTTGTTTTCCTTTATGACGCGGATGTTTACGCTGTCCGCACCTTTGTGATTCTTTAATATCTCATTAACCTTATCCCAAAGCTCGCCGTATTTTTCCATATCGTCGAATTTAAGCCACAAAGTTTTGGGAACCTGATCGAACGGGAAGATATCCTCTACTATGAGTTTCGAATCAGCCTCATCCTCGGTCGATACTCTTCCCGTAACAAATACGGGTTTGTCTTCAACAAGCATTTCCCGGAGTCTTTCAAATGCCTTCGGGAATACCATTGCTTCAACCGAACCTACCAGGTCTTCAAGTTCGAATATCGCCATCATTTCTTTTTTCTTGGTAAGTCTTTTGTTAAGATTCGAAATAATGCCGCCAAGTTTGACCTGCTTTTTATCCTGCAGTCTGCTGCCCTCAATATCGGCCTCGTAATAGAAATCGGTTGTAAGGGCATTTATGTTCTTCTTCCAGATATCTTTTACATCATCAAGGGGATGACCTGAAACATAGATTCCAAGAACTTCTTTTTCCATCATCAAAAGAGCATCCTTGGGATATTCCTCGATATTCGGAAGCCTTATCTCCATGGCTTTCTTTTCGGTCGCGGGTATCATGTCAAAGATCGTCATCTGATTGCTGTCGAGTTTCTTTCTCTCCGCTGCAACATCATCCATAAGCATTTCGTAAACCTGCATATACTGATGTCTGTTTCCGCCTAAATTATCAAAGGCTCCGGCTTTGATAAGATTCTCAACCGCACGCTTGTTAATCTCCTTATTGGCCATTCTTCTTATGAAGTCGGGAAGGCTTTCAAATCTGCCGTTTGCCTCCCTTTCTTTTACAATGCTGTCAATAACCTGACCGCCGACGTTTTTAATAGCCTTAAGCGAATAAATAAGCTTGTTGTCTTTAACCGAAAAATAATTGAATCCTTCGTTTATATCGGGCGGGAGAACTTCGATTCCCATATCCCTTGCCACATTGATATACTCTGCCGTTTTACCCGGATTGTCAAGGAAACATGTGATCAAAGCTGCCATGTATTCAACGGGATAATAGCATTTCATATATGCCGTCTGATATGAGATCACCGCATATACGGCCGAATGGGACTTGTTAAAAGCATACTGTGCGAAGGTTTTCATTTCGCCGAATATCTGCTTTGCCACATTCTCTGAGATGCCTCTTTTGATACATCCGTCAATGCCTTTATTTTCATCGCCGTAGATGAATAATCTGCCCTGTTCATCCATTTCGGCCGCTTTTTTCTTGGACATGATCTTACGAACTTTGTCGCTTCCGCCCATTGAAAAGCCTGCAAGGTCTCTTACTATCTGCATAACCTGTTCCTGGTATACGATACATCCGTAAGTCGTCTCAAGAATGGGTTTTAATTCATCGCAGAGATAAACGATGTTTTCGGGATTTTCCTTGCATTTAATGTAGTTGTCGATATACTGCATGGGACCGGGTCTGTATAAAGCGATACCGGCCATAACATTTTCAAGGTTCTTGGGCTTAAGTTTTTTCATGAATGACTGCATGCCGCCGGACTCGAGCTGGAACACGCCTTCCGTGTTGCCCGTTCCGATATACGTATACACTTTATCATCATCCATGTTTATTTCTTCGAGGTTGATGTCAATTCCCCTCGTCTGTTTAACGTTTAAGCAGGCCTTCTCCAAAACGGTGAGCGTTCTTAAGCTTAAGAAGTCCATCTTAAGAAGTCCCTGTGCCTCAAGCGTGGGCGCTTCATACTGTGTGACCAGTATTTCGTCGGCACCTTTTGCAAGCGGAACATACGCCTCAACTTCTTTGGGCGCGATCAGAACTCCCGCAGGGTGAACCGAGGAATGTCTGGGCAGATGCTCGAGTTTAAAAGACATGTCGATGATCTTCTTAACATTCTCGTCTGTATCGTACATCTTCTTTAAGTCCGTACTGATGCTTAACGCCTTTTCAAGATCGACATCTTCGTTGTTGATACGGTTGGGGATGGCTTTGGAGATCCTGTCTCCGATCTCGTATGGAAGTCCCAGCACTCTGGCAACATCCCTTACAACACCCTTCGCTTTCAAAGTACCGAAAGTGATTATCCTCGATACCTTTTCCGCACCGTATTTGTCTATAACATAATCTATAACTTCCTGGCGTCTTTCGTCACCGAAATCGATATCGATATCGGGCATCGTAACACGCTCGGGATTTAAAAATCTTTCAAAAAAGAGACTGAATCTTATCGGATCGATATTTGTGATCCTTAAGCAGTAAGCAACGATACTTCCCGCAGCAGAACCTCTTCCGGGGCCGACCGAAATCCCCCTTCCCTTGGCATATGCGATGAAGTCCATAACGATTAAGAAATAATCGACAAAGCCCATCTTGGTTATGACGCTTAATTCATAATCAAGTCTTTCTTTCGCAACGGGATTTCCGTCGGGATATCTTTTCTTTAGTCCTTCTTCACAGAGATATCTTAAATAAGTTTCCGAATTGTATCCCTCGGGCACTTCAAAATGAGGAAGTTTGGGCTCCTTGCTTTCAAGATTTACATGGCATCTTTCGGCAATGAGCATTGTATTGTCTATCGCTTCGGGTGCATAAGGGAAAAGCTCCCTCATCTCTTCCTCGCTTCTTACGAAGAACTGTCCGTACGCATATTTCATTCTGTCCGTGTCGGTAACGATCTTTCCGGTCTGAAGACATAAAAGAAGATCGTGAGCATCCGCATCGGAAGCATACGTATAATGCACATCGTTCGTTGCCACCAGAGGAATATTAAGTTCCTGGCTTAAACGGTAAATATCAGGGTTGATCTGTTTCTGAAGGTCGATCCCGTGATCCTGTATCTCAAGGAAATAATTGTCTTTTCCAAAAATCTCCTGATATTCCAAAGCAGCCTTTTTAGCTTCTTCATAAAGATTGAGTGTCAGATTGACAGACACTTCACCCTGAAGGCATGCGGAAAGACAGATAAGGCCTTCGTGATATTTCCTTAAAACTTCCTTATCGACTCTGGGCTTATAATAGTAGCCGTCCTTAAAACCGATGGACACAAGTCTCATCAGATTGTGGTATCCTATGTCATTCTCGCAGAGAAGTACAAGATGATAATATTTGTAATCTCCCGTATCCTTTGTAAATCTCGAGCCCGGCGCAACATAAACCTCGCATCCGATAATGGGTTCGATGCCCTGCTTTTTAGCCTCTTCATAAAAAGCTATACAGCCGTACATCGTTCCGTGATCGGTGATCGCAGCATGCGTCATTCCGAGTTCTTTGACACGTTTTATATATTCTTTTATCTTGTTCGAGCCGTCCAGCAGACTGTATTCGGTATGGACGTGCAGGTGGGTAAAAGCCATTTGGGTTCCTCATAAAAAAAGATACTATAATTTTACCACGATAAAGAAAAGTATAAAAGAAAAAAACATAAAAACCGGTGTGTCAGGTTTCTATGTTTTTATACTTCAAGTTTCTGGATGTCAGCTCCGAGGTTTCTCAATTTCTTATCAAAGTTCTCGTAGCCTCTCTCAATATATTCGATTCCGTCTATATCCGACTGTCCCTGCGCCGCAAGTGCCGCGAGAACAAGCGCCGCTCCCGCACGAAGGTCGGGTGATGTCATGTTTGCGCCCTGGTAATATTCAACGCCGTCTATATACGCTGTGGTGCACTCGTCAACCACTATGTTACAGCCCATCTTCTTAAGTTCGTTGACATACATGAATCTGTTGTCAAAGATCGACTCAACCACGGTGGAGCATCCGTCCGCAAGGCCTAAAGCCACGGAGATCTGAGGCTGCATATCGGTAGGAAAACCGGGATAAGGAAGTGTCTTAACCTGTGTTCTTCTTAATCTCCCTTCGGGTCCGATAACTCTTACCCAGTCATCCGCCTCTTCGATCTTACATCCGATCTCACGCAGTTTCGATGAAATGGAATCAAGGTGGGTAGGGATAACGTTGTTTACAACAACATCACCGTGCGTAATGGCTGCTGCCATCATAAAGGTACCCGCTTCTATCTGATCGGGAATTACCGCATAAGAGCCGCCTCTTAATTTGGGAACTCCGTTGATCCTTATCTTATCCGTTCCGGCACCGGTAATGTGACCTCCGATACCGTTTATGAAGTTAGCGACATCAACGACATGTGGTTCCTTTGCCGCGCCTTCTATTATTGTCTTGCCGGGTGTTAAGACCGAAGCAAGAATGATGTTTATCGTAGCACCGACGGAAACCTTATCCATGTACATTCTGGTACCTACAAGGTCGTTCTTTGTTCCGTCAACAATGATCTCGGATTCGGTGATCTTAACCTCTGCTCCGAGTGATTTAAAGCCCTTCTCGTGCATATCAAGGCCTCTTCCGCCGATATTGCATCCTCCGGGAAGCGGTACTCTCGCCTGTCTGTATCTTCCGAGCAGAGCACCCGCAAAATAGTACGAAGCACGGATCTTCTTAATGCTGGGATTGTCCACTCTGTACTTACTTATGGTTGATGTGTTGATCGAAAGTGTATTGTCGTCGATATAGTCGACCGTTGCACCCAGATTCCTTAATGTCTCAACCATGATAAGCGTATCGTTGACCATCGGAACATTCTCTAATGTAATTGTCTCATCCGTAAGAATGGTGGCCGCCAGGATGGGCAGAGCGGCATTTTTCGCACCGCTTATATCTACCTTTCCTTTAAGGGGCTCACCGCCTCTTATTCTGTAAATTCTCATTTAAAACCTCTAAAATGCAAAGCACGTTTAGCATTATATCCTCAAAGCCGAATTAATTCAAGTAATTCAAAGGATTGACCGGAGTACCGTTCAAAATAATCTCGAAATGAAGGTGAGGACCTGTGGAAATACCCGTATTACCCGAAAGTGCGATCTTCTCGCCCTGGGATACGCTCTGTCCCACGCTTACAAGTACCTTGCTTAAGTGGGCATATCTTGTCTTCGAACCGTCGGGATGCGTGATAAGTACCATGTATCCGTATCCGCCGCTCCATCCTGCTGCAGAGACGGTACCACCGCTGCTGGCCATAACCGTACTGCCTGAAGGAATGGCAAAGTCAACACCCTGATGGTAGGAAGAGCCTCTTCCGCCCGGTGAATTTCTTCTTCCGAATCCCGATGAGATCGAACCGCCGGAAATAGGTTTGATATATGTGGGCGGAACTTTCGTTCCTCTCTCAACAACTTTTGCTATCGCTTCGAGAAGGATCTCTTCTTTCACGATATTTCTGTTTATCGCAGAGTCATTCTTGTAAGTAACATCACTCACAACCTTACGATAACCTGCCGAAGGCTCTGTAAGAGTTACCTGCTTGGTCGTATACCAGTCATCGTTATCGATATATATGACAGGAGCTTCATAACTCTCCTCAACGATCTCTCTTCTGGTCCAGAGAACCGAAAGTTCAGGCTCGGGAACCGTGATGATCAAACTCTGTCCGGCACGGATCGTGGAGTTGACATCTTTTAAATAATCGCTGTTTAACTCAACCAGTTCTTCCATCGAATGGCCGACTTTTCTTGAAATTGCCGAAAGCGTATCGCCGGGTTCAACTTCGTAGAGTCTCTGCTGTTCCTGCATCTCGGTAAAAAGAGCAAGTGCCGTGTCGACATCAACTATTTCGCTTCGGGGAATATATGTTTCGGCAACTTCCACCTCTTCAGCGAAACCGATGCTTGTTATTCCCTGTGTGATATCCTTAAAATCGAGGAATTCGATGATCTCCGATTCCGCAATGTCTCTTCCGAATGTATTCTGTGCTCCCGAATCAAAAGAAAGATCGTCATACTGTACGTCTTTTCTGGAAAGTCTTACAGTAAGTGTTGACATTATCCTTTCCTGATTGATCTCGGTAGTTACCTCATATTCGTCGTTTTCGTCATATTTCTCGATGGCTCTGGACAAAAGCTCGTTAACGTCGTCTGCGCTTTCAAGGTTGACCGTTGTGTTGTTGACCTTGACCATGTAGGCTCTGGTCATTGTTTCCTTCTGGTGAGCTTTAAGCGTACGAAGGATCCTGTTATATACTTCTTCCTCTTCATCCACCGATTTGTATATGGCTTCTTCGGCGATTATCTCTTTGTGAAGATCTTCGATCATATACAGGTCTTTCTGACCGGCCGCAAGTTCTTCCCTTGCCTTGATAACCATCTTCTCGGCTTCTTCAACGCTTTCAACGCTTCCCATCTCTTCTCCGAAAAGCCATAAGGTGAATTTATTCTTTCCTTCCGAGGAATAAACGGTGAAATTCGGCAACAAAAACAAGCCTAAGACAAATACAGCTAGGCTTGTTATGATAAATGTAGCTCTGATACGTTTATAGTGATGTGTAAAAAATTTCATAACTAACTGATAATTCTCGCATTAAATGATGTGGAAAACGGCAAGCAAAGTAATGATAAGATTTGCCGCACCGAGAATTATCGCAATGGTTACCGCAAGCTTTGTGGATTTAAGTTTGGCATACAGTTCTCTGTTATGCTTTGTGAGTCCTTCTGTCTGGCTCTTAAATTCATCCACAACCACTGCCTGAACGTTTCGATAAACCTTGACATTCTCCTTATGTACAAAGTCGTCAGACTGTCTGAACATTTCGGCAAGA